>JAEEGJ010004329.1_pt1 | contig 48601 bp, 38 predicted proteins | sample 8958761 | NCBI WGS metagenome assembly JAEEGJ01 (sample SAMN16246546, study PRJNA631951) | gut metagenome | biome: gut microbiome; feature: rumen; material: RS-attached | host: Bos | place: Iran: Karaj | collected 2018-10
CGGTGAGGCACTGTCCGGTGTACTTCTCACCGTTAGCATAACTGAAGATGCCGGCTCCGATACGACGCCCACGGACATAGTCTCCCTCGTACACATCACCGTTCTGAAACTTATAGATGCCCTTACCGTGCATCTCGTCGTTCACCCACTGACCGATATACACGTCGCCGTCAGCATAACGGAATGTTCCCTTGCCCGAGCGGACGTTATCCTTCCACTCGCCGTCGTAGGTCGATCCGTCGCCCCAGTCGAAGAAGCCCTTGCCCTGTTTCTTGTCGGCCGCCCACTCGCCGCGATAGTAGGCCCCGCCGGCGAAGGTATAGGTGCCGTTGCCCGAACGCTGGTCCTTGAACCAGTCGCCGTCATACTTGTCACCATTGAAATAATACATCACCCCGTGGCCGTGCTGATAGTCACGGAACCACAGGCCGTCGTAGCGGTTATTGTTGGCGAAGTAGTAGATGCCGTGACCGTGCTGCTGGTTCTGGAACCACTCTCCCTCGTACTTCTCTCCGTCATTGAAGGTGTAGACGCCGTAGCCCTGACGGTTACCTTTGTCGTACTCTCCTTCGTACACATTACCGTTCTTATAGGTTGTCCTACCCTTTCCATGAGGCTTTCCCGCCTGCATCTCACCGTTGTATTTGCCCCCGTCCTTGGTGGTCGTGGAGCCTAAGGTGAGCTTCTGCGCACCCGCCGGAAGCGCAAGCAGAAGAGTCAATATCATGGTGGAAAAATATTTCGTAGTCATAATTTTCATTTAAAAAACCATGCAAAATTACTAAAATTTTTGCATCCTCACAAACTTTTCCATATAATTTAACGATATATATGGAGATTTTTCATTACCTTTGCAACCAATATGAAGTTTATAGCCGTAATCCCCGCCCGATATGCGTCCACACGCTTCCCGGGCAAACCGCTGGCCATACTCGGCGGCAAGACAGTGATCCAGAGGGTATACGAGCAGGCCATGAGCGTGCTCCCGGAAGTCTTTGTGGCTACCGACGATGAGCGCATCTTCGACGCTGTCGCCTCGTTTGGCGGCAAGGCCGTGATGACACGCGCTGACCATAAGAGCGGCACCGACCGCATTGAGGAGGCTGTAGAGACTATCGGCACCGATGCCGACGTCATCATCAACATCCAGGGCGACGAGCCTTTCGTGCAGCCGTCACAGATAGAGACGCTGATGCACCTCTTCGATGCCCCCGAGACGCAGATAGGCACCCTCGGCAAGCCCTTCGACACGATGGAGGCCCTGATGAACCCCAACTCTCCGAAGATTGTGACCGACCGCAGAGGCTTCGCACTCTACTTCAGCCGCAGCGTCATACCATATATAAGAGGTGTGGAGCAAGGCGACTGGATGCGCCACTACCCTTTCCTGAAGCATCTGGGCGTCTATGCCTATCGGCGCGAGGTGCTCGCAGAGGTCACCCGCCTGCCGCAGGGGCTTCTTGAAAAGGCAGAGAGTCTGGAGCAGCTGCGATGGCTGGAAAACGGCTACAGGATCCGTGTGGGCCTGACCGACGTTGAGACCGTCGGCATCGACACGCCCGACGACCTGTTACGGGCAGAGCAATTTTTAATCAACACATAGACAACCAAAAATCATGAAAACAGAAACAACCGGCAAATCGCCGAGACGAAAGGTACTCATCATCGCATCAGCCGTGATGATTATCACCCTGGCTGCGGGCCTATGGATCAACTATCGATCCATGGAAGCCGAGGCTCACGTCAGATACGTGGGTATTTCGAATGTTGCTGCTGAGAAAGTGGCGCTCACCGTTCGTGCGATGGAGATGAACGCCAAGAACGTGTTCGACGAAGTGAGCAAACACATGGACACGCCCGAGGCTGCGGTCTCCGCACTACAGAGCAAGGCGAGCCTGAACCCCGAGGTGAAAGGTTACTTCGCTGCCTTCAGGCCCAACTTCTTCCAGCAGAAAGGCTACTGGTTCGAACCCTACGTACACCGTAGCGAAAAAGGCATATTCGTGATGAGCCAGGTGGGCTCTGCCCGTCACGACTACACCAAGTCGGGCTGGTATATGCGTGCGAAGGAGCAGAAAGAGGAGTTCTGGTCAGACCCTTACTATTATCAGGACAACGACGAGATTGGTCTCAGCGGCCTCTACTGCACATTTGTCAAGCCCGTGTTCGATGCGAAGGACAGTCTGGCCTGTGTCTGCGGCGCCGACATCACCCTTGAATGGATGGCCAAGAAACTGCGACACATCGACGAGAGTGCCCGCACCGATGCCACGATGAACAAATTCTTCAAGGGCAGTCAGAAGTTCTATACGGTGCTGCTCAAACACGATGGCTCCCCCATCGCCCATCCTGAAGATAAGCCCCTGACGATCACCGATCCCGACGTGCTCACCGATATGGCCCGAGAGACGAGCGGCATCACGGATATGACGGTCAACGGCGTGCCGGCACGCGTGTACTATACCCCTTTGGAGGATATCAACTGGACGGTGGCGCTCGTTGTGCCCGCCGAGGAACTCCGGAGCTCGTTCCTGTTCACGAGCCTGTCGCTCATCGCGATAACCCTCGCAGGAATCATCTTCATCTTCATCGTTTTGAGAAAGAAAAAATAAAAAAAATGTCATAACAATCATTGAGAATAACTAAACTCCTAACCCGGACCCTGTCGCTAAGACTAAGCCTGATGATGGTCTGTGCGATTGCCATCCTGTTGACAGGAGCACTCGTCGTGATGTTCCATTTCTCGCGCGAAGCCCTGCGACAAGAGGCGATGCACGACGCCGAACACACGCTGGAGGGAACGTCGCTCCACATCGACAATATCCTGCTGAGCGTCGAGCAGACGGCCGGCAACTTCTACTACGACCTGATGCGCCACATGGACGAGCCCGACCGCATGGAGGACTACTGCCGTGAACTCGTGTTGAGCAACCGCTATATCGTGGGCTGCGCCATCGCCTTTAAACCTTATTATTATCCCGCGCGCGAGACCTTCATGGCCTACGTCAGGCGAAAGGTGAAGGGCGGCAACTGGCTCGTGGACAACTACGACACGCTGGAGACCCCCAAGTCGTTCCTCGGACAGCCTTACACCATTCAGGAATGGTACACCCAGCCCATGGAGACCAATTCCGCCTGCTGGTTGGAGCCGGTCAAGAACCAGAGGCCCGACGAAGCCCTCGTCACCTTCTCTCTGCCCATCTACGACTTCAAGGGAAAGTCGTTTGCCGATAGAGAAGCGTTGGAGCCTGTGGGCGTATTGGGCGTCGATGTGCCGCTGGCCCGTCTCTCCGACTTCATCCTGCGCGCCAAGCCCTCTGAAAACGGCTACAGCGTGCTGGTGGGTCAGGACGGAAAGTTCATCGTTCACCCCGATACGGCCAAGCTTTCCACAGGAACGATATTCACCAACACGGAAGATCGACCCACCACCAGCATGATTGAAGCGGCGAAGGAGATGGTGGCTGGCGGATCAGGCTTCCTGCCCTACAAGAAAAACGGTGAAAAGTGGTACGTGATGTACAAGCCGTTCGTGCGCTCCGAAGCCCCCGGACGCATCATGAAAAACCTCGGATGGAGCGTTGGCGTCGCCTACCCCGACAGCGACATCTTCCGCGAATACAACTATCTGCTCTACCTGTTGTACGTCATCTCGACGCTGAGTCTGCTCATCTTCTTCATAGCCTGCCGGCTGTTCACCCACCATCAGCTGCAGCCGCTGACGCTGCTCACGGAGTCGGCCCGGCGCATCGCCGACGGCCACTACGACGAGACCGTTCCCGACACCAATCGTGAAGACGAGATAGGCCAGCTGCAAGGCCACTTCCAGAAGATGCAACAGGCGCTGGCCGCCCACATCGGCCAGCAGGAACAGTTGTCGGAGCAGCTGCAGCAGCGCGGTGAGGAGCTGCAGGCAGCCTACAGTCAGGCCCAGGAGGCCGACAGGATGAAGACAGCGTTCCTCCACTACATGACCAACCAGTTGATAGCGCCGTCCGACGTCATCGACAAGAGTGTGACCACCCTCTGTAACCATTTCGAGGACATCAACTCGGCCGAAGCCGGCCGGCAGGTCGATATCATCAGCCATAGCAGCGAGGAGATTCTCCAGGTGCTCGACCACATGCTCCAGACGGCAGAAAGCGATAAAGGAAAGGAGGGTGCCGATGTATAGACTGAGAAAAAGCCTGCTCTCGAAGCTCAGCACGGGCATCACCCTGATGGCCATCCCCATCTTCGTGCTGTCGCTGGGCGCACTGTTCCTGCAGTCACGCTACTTCATCCGTCAGGAAGCCAGCGATCATGCCCGCAGCTTGCTCGACGCGACGATGCACCGCATCAAGAAATACATGCTGGCCACGGAAATGGCCACGAACGCCAACACGTGGTTCATCGAGCACAACTTCCAACCCGACTCGCTGCTGGTCCTCTCGCGGCGCATCGTCATGCTCAACGGCAACACCAACAGCTGCACCATCAGTGCCGCCCCCGACATCTTCCCGCAGTGCGGCCGCTATTTCTCCGTCTATTCCGTCAGACGAGGCGACACCATCGCCAGCATCAGGGAGCAAAACTACAAATACTTCGACCGTCAGTGGTACAAGACCCCCGTCGCCCAGGGAGATGGCTGTTGGGTGGAGCCCGTCTTCGAACATACCGAGGGCGAGGTGCGTACCGACGAGACCGTCCTTTCATATTGTAAACCCCTTTACGACAGAAACCAGACCGGGCCCGATGGCAAGAAGCGCCTCCTGGGTGTCGTCTGCGTCGACCTCTCCTTCCCGATCCTGACAGAAGCCATCAACGCTGGGGAGCCTGAATACCCCGGTTCCTACTACATCATGCTCGGCGGCAACGGCCACTATTTCTACCATCCCGACTCCAAACGGCTGCTCCGTAAGACCTACGCCTCCGACATCGATCCCAAGGCCCATGCAGACATCTTAGCCATCGGCCACGAGATGGTGACCGGTAAAGAGGGACACATGCACGCCCAGATCAACGGCGAAAAATGTCACGTGGTCTACCGGCCTCTCCCCAGTTCCAAATGGAGCATCGCCCTCATCAGCCCCGACAGTGAGATCCTGCATAGCTACAACCAGCTCACCTACATCATCATCGCGCTCATCGTCATCGGTCTGGCCATCATCCTCTGGCTCTGTCGCAGGGCCGTGGGTCATGCCGTCCGTCCCGTCAGCTATCTGGTAGGCATGTCAAAGCAGATCTCGGAAGGACACTACGACCTGGAGATACCCCGCACCTCGCGCGAGGACGCCATCGGACAGTTGCAGAACAGCTTTGCCACCATGCAGCAGTCGATCGAAGAGCGTATCAGCAGCATCCAACAAGCCTCTGAGGAGACCAAACGGCGTAACGAAGAGCTGGTGACGGCGATGCAGATGGCCAAGGAAGGTGTCCGCCAGAAGAACATATTCATTCAAAACGTGTCGCACCAGATACGCACCCCGCTGAACATCATCCTCGGCTTCGCACAGATTCTGCGCGAGAGTCAGGACATGGATGAAAAAGAACTGCAGGAAATCCGAAGCATGATGAACTACAATGCCTTCCACTTGTACCGCATGGTGAGCATGCTCTTCGCCAGTTCCGACACCGGAGCATCCGAGGCCTGGAAGAGTCAGTTGACCGACCAGCTATTCTGCAACGAGCTGGCTCGCGATAGCGTCCGTTACATACAAGACCACTTCCCGGGTATCGAAGTCCACTTGGAAAGCGAGGTGCCCGACAGCCTGCAGATTGTGACGAACCACCTTTACCTGATGCGTTCGCTCCGCGAGCTGCTCTACAACGCGGCCAAATACTCCGACGGCCAGCACATCACGCTGCGTATCGAGCAGACGGAAGCCTCCGTGCGCTTCACCGTCGAGGACGTAGGTCCGGGACTGTCCGCAGAGTCGATCGACAAGCTCTTCAAACCGTTCAACAAGCTCGACGACCTCAGTGAAGGTCTTGGTCTCGGCTTGCCGCTGGCCCGCAGTCATATCCTCAGTCTGGGCGGCATCCTCGAATACGACGACACCTATCTTGAGGGTTGCCGTTTCATCGTCACCATGCCCAAGTAAACGTCAGGCTGTCTTCTGGTCAAGCAACTGCAGGATGGCATCACGGCACTGCTCCATAAGCCAGCGTGGCGTACTGGTGGCGCCACAGATGCCTATGGAGCCGATACCCTCAAGCCACTCACACAGAATCTCCTGTGGATCCTCCACAAGATGAGAGTTGGGATTCACGCGCAGACACTCGTTGAAGAGCACCTTCCCATTAGAACTCTTGCGGCCGCACACGAAGAGGATGAGGTCGTGACGGGCTGCGAACTGAGAGATATTAGGCATGCGGTTCGCAACACTGCGACAGATGGTGTCGAACGAGCGAAAGGTGGCCTCCGGGGCAATGTGCTGCTGGATATATTCGATAATGCGGTGATATTCGTCGAGCGACTTCGTGGTCTGGGAATACAGATAGATATCCCGGGAAAAGTCGAGACGCGTCACCTCGTCGAAGTTCTCAATGACAAAGGCGTTCGACTGAGTCTGCCCGACAAGTCCGAGTACCTCAGCGTGACCTTTCTTGCCAAATATGACAATCTGTCCGCCCCCCATCTCGTACTGTCTCTTGATGCGCTTCTGCAACTGCAGCACCACAGGACAGGTGGCATCGATAATCTCGATGTTATTGCGGCGGGCAAGCTCATAGGTCTCAGGAGGCTCGCCATGGGCGCGCAAAAGCACTTTCACGTCATGGAGTTCACGCAGGTCTGCGTGGTTGATGGTAATGAGTCCCAGATCTTTCAGACGCTCGCACTCCATGCCGTTGTGGACGATGTCGCCCAGGCAGTAGAGAGTCTTATCACTCGAGCCAAGTTCTTCCTCGGCTTTCTTTATGGCAGTAGTGACCCCGAAGCAGAAGCCACTGCCTTCGTCGATTTCAATCTTAATCATTCTTTAGTGCACTAAAGTAGAGGTTGAGGAGATCCTGAGCAGCGACGAACGAAGTCTTCTGGCCTGCAAGGACGCTCTGCTCGGCAGCAGGGAGCTGGCTAGCAATAAGAGGATTGTTGTAGAACGATAGCCGCAGGTGCTCGTTAATCGACTCATACATCCAGTACTTCGACTGTTCGTTGCGACGATAGTCGAAGTAACCGTTGGCCTTCACAAAGTCGATATACTCATAGATCATGTCCCATATCTCCTTAATACCTGTCCCGTAGAATCCTGAATAGCAGAGCACCTTCGGCATCCAGCCGCTATCGGGCAAAGGGAAGAAGTGGAGGGCATTGCGGAAGTTGGTGGCGGCCATCTGGCAACGGTCGACATTATCACCATCGCACTTGTTGATGACAATGCCATCACTGATCTCCATGATACCACGTTTGATACCCTGCAGCTCATCGCCTGTACCAGCCACCTGGATGAGCAGGAAGAAGTCGACCATCGAGTGGCAGGCGGTCTCACTCTGCCCCACTCCAACAGTCTCTACGAAGATCTTGTCGAAGCCGGCAGCCTCACAGAGGATGATGGTCTCACGCGTCTTACGGGCCACACCACCGAGGGAACCTGCCGACGGGCTGGGACGGATGAACGAGTCTGGATGCTGAGCGAGCTTCTCCATACGCGTCTTGTCGCCGAGGATGCTACCCTTAGTACGTTCCGAAGACGGGTCGATGGCAAGAACTGCCAAGCGACCACCCTTCTCTTTCAGCACGTGGATGCCGAACTCGTCAATGCTCGTGGACTTGCCTGCACCCGGCACACCGCTGATACCCACACGCACTGAGTTGCCGCTATAGGGCAGACAGCGGTTGATGACCTCCTGTGCCTTGGCCTGATGGTCGGGATTGACACTCTCGATAAGTGTGACTGCCTGGGAGAGGATGGTGACATCGCCCTTGAGAATACCCTCAACCATCTCACCAACAGAGAGTTCACGGCGACGGAAGCGGTTCCGGTTGAGATAGGGGTTGACGATAGGTTGCTGTGCGACACCGCTGTTCACCTGCAGGCCTGCATATTCTGAACTGTTCTCGGGATGCTCCATAATCTTCTATTTTACCTTGATATTGATTGTTACCTTAGGATGGTCGGGATCGTTGGTGATCATGAGGATACGGGGACGGCCCTTTACCTTCTGAAGCTCTTCGGAAAAGCCGGTAATTTTTAGCGTGGTGTTCTGACCGGGCTCCAGCTCCCTGCTGCCAAGGATGACCTTCAAGCCACCAGTGTACATCTGCATGGAGGATATCTGCAAGGTGGACTTTCCGGAGTTGGCAAGCAACACCTCGACCGTTTTCTTATCCTTGCCGCCGAAGTCTGTAAAATCAACATCGGTAGTCGACATCTGCAACTGCGGTGCAATGGCCTTGCTGACACCTTCGAACTGCTTGAGGTCTGGCAACAGGGTTACAGACACGTCGATGGCCTTGTCGGCACTCACCTTCTCACCCAGCTGCTGTGCGAGGAACACCTGTGTCTGGGTGAGTCCGTAATCGCGCAACTTGTCGGAAACCAGTGTGACGGTGATCGTACCGCTCTTACCTGGTTCGAGGGATTCCGGCTTGACGGTGGCGTCTAGATACGGCGGCAGGTGCATCAGACGTGGCTGCATACGGTCGGTACCGTTGTTCAGAACGTGGATCTCCTGCATAGGAGAGTCACCTTTGTTCACATCGTCGAACTCAAGCACGTCCTGATCAAGCAACAATGCTCCCATAGAGAGGGGATAACTGCCCGTATAGTCCTGCATCTCTGTGAGCACCACGCCTCGCATGGTCAGATAGACAGGCTGCTTAGTAGCATTGCTTATGACTGCTGCCGACTTTTGGAAATGTCCGAGCTGGCGGGCATCATAGGTCATCTTGATAGTGAACTTATCACCTGCTCCCACCTCCTTGGGATACTCCACGGCCGTACAGCCGCAGTCGGGCTTCACGCTCTCAATCACTAGTTTCTTCCGACTTTTATTCTTCAAATCGAATATGGCGGTGACGGGCTGCTGATAACCTGTACGTCCGCACTCAAGCGAGGGCTTTTCTACCACCAGCTTCTGGGCAAAAACCATTGAAGATTGAAAATTGAAGATTGAAAACTGAAAGCAGAATGCCAACAATACAAATCTCAATCCATCTTCAAACCTATTTTTCTTCATTATTATCATTACTTATATTATTTTCAATTTTCAATCTTTAATCTTCAATTTTCAATTTTCAATCTTCAATCTTCAACGTCTGCGACTTGGTAGTGCCGCGGAACTCAGGAGCATAGGCACACTGCACGGTACAGTTGCCTGTCTCATATCGGCCTGCGCGATCAACGAAGTACTCGCTCTCGATCGTATGACGACCTTTGGAGAGACAATCGAAATAATAGTTCGTTGTGTAGTCCTTTGGTGCACAGTATGAGCCAGAGTGCCAGCCACTGAGCTGACGTACGGGCTCCAGACAGGCAGCACGCTTGTCCATCACCTGCACGAAGTCGTAGTCGCGGTCGGCATCGATGGTAATGCGCATCCTGACACGGTCACCAACCTTCAGCTTTGTGGGCTGCTTACCATCAGCGGTCAGCAGTTCACGCTTCACGATGAGACCACTGCCCGCGTCGGCAATGTTATGCATAGCCTGAGTAAACTGTGCATAGACAGTGCCCCACGATGTGCCCTCTGTCCTCTTGGCGATGGTGAGAGTCTTGCTATCCGTCTGTACAGCCGTCTTCACATAGCCGATGGCAGCTGTAGCCTTCGGCAGCTCCAGAGGTTTTCCGTCAACCTCTATGTCGGCATTTACCCTATCCAGCCGCAGAGTATTTGACTCCTGACTCCTTCTCTCCTTCTCTCCTTCTCTCCCTAAGAAAGCATACACGGCATTCACGCTGTTGATGGGCGTGTCCCAAGCCTGTGTACGCTTTTCCTGAAGCAGCCAGCGCTGCATCTCCTCGATGGTTTGACAGTCCTCAGGCGTGAGAAGCTGCAGGGCCTCGATGGCAACGGTCTGTGTGGGTATCTTGTAGTCGTACCAGGAGTAGCCGGCACGCGGCGTATCGTAGTAACGGCCCATCTCCTCACGGAACACAGTGTACTCCTTCAACGACTGTACATACTCTGCCGCACGCTTAGGATCGCTCTTGGAAAGGATGACTGACGTCAGAGCCTTCTCGTAGATCGACTGCGACTTGATGTCCTTCTTCAGGAGTTTCAGAAGATAGTTATTGGCTGACTGCACGTCATCGGGCAGCGTACGGCCATCGAGGGTGGCGAGATAGAGCCACTGCAGGGCCTTGAAACTGGGGAAGGAGACACTATGGCCCTCACGCTCCCACTTCTTCATCTCCTCCACTTCTTCAACAATCACCTGCCCCATGAATCTAAAGGCGCTGTTGAGCATCTGAGAGGTCTCTGGCTGTGCGCCGGCGATGGCGTTGAGGCGAACGAGCATCTCACTGACGGCTACCGTTATATAGAACGACGCCGGCATATCCTTCCACCATGTCCATGCACCGCTTGGTAACTGCAGACGGCCCAGCTTCGAAGTGGCAGAATTCAGGCGGTTCTGCATGATGTTCTCATCGAAGAAGTCAGCCAGTCGCTGACGCTGCTCGGTCTCACGGTCAGCATCCATCACCCATGGGGTCTCATTCAGCAGCAAGTCCTTCAACGCCTCGTTTTTCTCAAGTTGAGAGTTGAGCGTACTTCCCTCCTTCTCTCCTGTCTCCTTTTTCCACAGTTCAAAGGCCGTCTTTGCCTGCGGATTGCGAGAGATAATCAGTCGGCCTATGGCGTTTGCATATAAGGATGCCGCCTGTGAGATAGCATCCTCGTCCGTAGGCGAGCCCAGAGAAGGCAGAGCCTGTATCAGCAGCCATGCCGGATTGTTGGTGTATTCAAACGTGAGTTTGGCATTCCGGCCGTCCTCAGGAATCAGACTGGCTAGGTCCACCTTTTCCGTCCCGGCATGATGCTGGGTAATGGGCAGCGTGACGGTCACACGTTCCTGACTCGGCAGAATGGGCAGATAGTGTTGTTCACCGTCGGAGAAGCCTTTGCCGCTGACACTCATCTGACAGATAAGCAGAGAAGGCGTATCTGTAGAAGGAGTGTAGGAGAACGTGACAGGCACAGTGCTGCCAGCCTTTAGCTTCACGGTCTGCGACAACTCGCTGATGACCGACTTCTTCTCTCCTGCCTCCGGATCAATCAGTTTCAGCACAACTTTACCTGTCAGGTCTTTTTCGCTCGTATTGAAGATACGCGCGGAGATCGTACCTTCGTCACCCTCCCGCAGGAAGCGCGGCACGTTGGGCTGGATCATCACATCTTTCTGGGCTACGGCCTCCGCATCAATCATACCGTAGAACAGATCCTTGGTATGTGCCAGACCCATGAAACGCCAGGTGGTAACACTTTCCGGCAGTGTGAACTTCAATGCCACACAGCCTGTCTCGTCGGTAGTCAGTTGAGGATAGAAGAAGGCTGTCTCGTTCAGGTTCTCGCGCATCTCAACCTGTTTCCCTCCTGAGACATCAACCTCTTCTGTAGTCTCAAGGTCGGCTGCCTCAGCGGCTATGGCTTCGTTATTATCTTCTGGCATTCTGGCGGATTTCATCACCATCATTGGTTCAGCCATCACGGCCCCGCCATCCTCAAGCACTGCCCCCCGGGAAAAGCGACGGAAACGATAGCCGTAGGCAGTGGGATACACGCTGTCGTCGAACGAACTCAGCTCAAGCGCTCTCACCTCTTCCTCTTTCCAGTATTTCGTGGCCGAAGCATTCATCTTGTAGCGCGACGGATAAGACCATGAGACAGTCGGAAGCGGCAGATGCAGATAAGGCACAAACGTCCACTGATGCCTTGTCAGCTGTTCAAGGCTCTTGTCGTAGAGCGTAGCCATCAGCTGACCGTCCACAGGCCGCCCCTCACAGTCCTTCACCGTCAGCGTCCATTCCTCCTGCTGTCCCGGAGTCAGGCGGTCGCGGAACGTCGCCCACGCCATCCGCAGTTTCTTGTCAGGCAGAGGACGTTGCACCTGAGCCGTATGCGTGTAGCACTGGCCGTTCTTCACCCAGGCAAAGGTCAGCAGCAGACCATTGCCGTATGCCTCCTCATAAGTCAGCTTCAGGTTCAAGAGCTGGTCGCTCCTGTCAACGGCCCCGCGCCTGATCACCTTATCGTTGGCAAACACGCTGTACACGATATGCACATCCCGGTCCGAAGAGCCCACCTGGATAGTGACAGGCGTCCCGTCGTTGGGAAACTGTGTGGCCGACTGCCAGAACCAGTCGTCCGTCTTCGTGGCCGGGCGCTCATCGTCGAGCGAGAAGACCACGAAGCGGCGCTCGATAGTATCTCCCTCGCAAACAGCCTCCAGCGTGTGCTCACCGCTGATTAAATTGAGAGATGACAGCTGACAGCTAACAGCTGTCCTGACTTTCTGCCACTTGCCACCATCAATGCGATAGTTCACCTCCGCATCCACGTCCTTCCCTGCCGCATTCAGCAGGTGGAAAGTCGCCGTAGGCTGGTCGTCAAGCAGCATCTTGTCTGCCATATCCACGTTCAGCGCCTGCTTGCGGTTACCCAATGGCAGTGACAACTGTCCTTCGCGGGTCTCACCGGCAGCATCTGTCACATCGGCCTTCACCACAAACTGATAGAACATCGGATAACTGGTCTCCGGCATCGTCAGCGGCATCGTCACGTCAAACTGTCCTTTGTCGTCAGTGATGGTCTCACCAGCGCTTACCTCCTCGTCCTCATTCGAGTGACCAAGCGTAGAAGTGTCCCAATAACGGCTGTACGACCACCACCAGTAAGCCCTGCGGCGGGTCACTGTGTACTTCACTTTCGCATTCTGCACAGCCACCCCGGCATAGCTCATGGCTGTGCCCTTCACCCTCAGTGTGTCCCCGGCGGCATAGGTCTGCTTCACCTCAGGGAAGTCTACATGAAATGTGGGACGCTTATACTCCTCCACGCGGAAATAATGATACGCTGAGTTCACCTCTATGGAGAATCTCCCCGTCAGTCCCGCCGACGGCAGTGTGAACGCTGAGGTGCAAGTGCCATAGTCATCAGTCATCGCCTTCTGCTCCGACACCACCTTGCCATTGCAGTCGCGCAGACGGAAAGTCACGTTCACATGGTCTCTTACGCTTTGCTCCATACCATCCTTCACCTGATAAAGCAATGCCGAAGCATAGACCTTCTGACCGGGACGGTAGATGGCACGGTCAGTATAGATACACGTTCGAGTCTCCAACTGTTTGTTACTATAGAAGCGGTAGTAGCTGCCGCTAGTCATCGGCGGACAAGCGTTGTCGCTGTCAGTCCAGGCATATACCTCCTGTTTGCGATTGAACGACTTCGACTTGAAGATATACTCCCCTTTCTCGTCGGTCACACCCTCATGCTCCTCGAATGCCGAATACGTCAGATACTCCCGGATACGCAGATGAGCCCCCGCCAGAGGCTGCCCCGTCGAAGCACTCACCACCACATAGCGCATACCCTCGCTCGATGGCTGGTCCTCCGCGATCGTGTAGACATCCGTCACATGATACAGCTGTCGGATCGTCTCCGTAGCCGGCTCCGAGCTCAGCTCCACCATATACAAGCCGACAGGCAGCCCCTCAATCCTCATCGAGTCCTCGGTCAGTTCGTACGGCTTCTTACCCTCGTACTGCCGCGTCTGCTCATACACCACGTCGCCCAACAGCGGTTTTATCTTCTCATAGCCCTTTTCGTAGTTAGGCGATTCCGTGTAGTCCCCACCTGCATTCACCTTATACACTTTCATTGTGACAGATTGGACGTTCCTCACGTCGCTCAGCGCTATCCCCTGCGAATGCCCAGGCAACGAAACCTGAAGGTCGTAGGCCACACGCAGCTGTGGGTTCGTCATCCTGGCACGCTCGTTACGCAGGGCGTTGCTCAGACGGCTCCAGCGTCCCCATTTGCCCAGCGCCTCGCTGATATACGCCATTCTCTCCCCTAAACACCCTAATTCCCCTAAAGACCCTAAGCCCCTTCCTATATTGTGGTAGTGCAGGAGAGCCAGTTCTCCGGCCTCAGGCAAATCCTCATATTCCTTGATGACGGGATCGAGCCTGTCATTGCTGGCATACCAGTACACCTTCGCCGCTACGACGCACGCAGCCCGTCGGTTGCCTGCCCGCTTATAATAATTCATCATCTCCTCAAAGCCCGTGTTCAGCTCATAGCCCACCACGTGCAGCAGGTCATGGTCAAAGATCGCCCCGTCCGCGCCCTCCGTCACCAGAGGCGCGTAGTCCCTGTCCTTCACCCGGGCCAGCTTCTCGCAGAGGTCCGCTGTCAGCCTGGGCGGCTCCACGTCCAGCCCCAGGCTGTAGTTGTCGCTGCCGATACGCCACAGCACCGTCTGCCACACCGTCCTCAACACCTCGTCATCGGCCCGTTCCCACTGTTTCCTCATCTCCCCTATAGCCGTCGCCAGCGAGTCCGGAGCAATCGATGCCATCACCTGTGCACTCTGAAGCCCCGCCTTGAGCAACTGACCGTAGTCACGATGCTTGGACGCCTTACTGATAATCTTCTGCAACAGTTCATACTCTGTCTTGGGCAGGTCTTTCTCCCCTGCCGCTTCCACTTTCTTCCAAAGAGAAGCATACGAATCTCCAAACATCAGTATTGGCATTATCAATGCAATTAATATAGTGAAACTTTTCTTCATTTCCGTATACTGTAAACAATAAACCGTTAACTATAAACTAAAAACAATGCAAAGGTAGAGAAATATTTCTAAATTCATTTGTAATTTATGAATTATTATATTATCTTTGCATCATGATAAACGAACAATTACTCAATCCTAGGAGCATTGTCGTCGTTGGCGGCTCCAACAACGTGCATAAACCCGGTGGTTCTATCGTGCGAAACCTGCTGAGCGGAGAGTACCATGGAGAACTACATGTAGTGAACCCAAAGGAAGACCTAATACAGGGCATCAAGGCCTTTCACGATGTGAAGGACATCCCCCAGACCGATCTCGCCATTCTCGTAGTGGCAGCACGCTTCTGTCCTGATTACGTAGATTACCTCGCAACGGAGAAAGGCGTTAGGGCCTTCATCATTATCTCTGCTGGTTTCGGAGAGGAAACGGCTGAGGGAGCTGCACTCGAACAACGCATACTCGACACCTGCGAGAAGTACAGAGCAGCTCTGATAGGCCCAAACTGTATCGGGTTACTTAACCGCAACCATCACAGCGTCTTCACGTTGCCCATTCCCAATCTCAATCCCATGGGGGCTGACTTCATCAGTGGCTCTGGTGCAACGGCAGTATTTATACTTGAGAGTGCAGTCATTAAAGGACTGCAATTCAACTCGGTATGGAGTATTGGCAATGGCAAGCAGATTGGCATTGAAGATGTGCTGCAGTATATGGACGAGCATTTCAATCCTGATACAGATTCAAAGGTAAAATTACTCTACGTGGAGAATATCTCCAACCCCGACAAACTGCTCTTCCACGCAAGTAGCCTTATCCGTAAGGGCTGTCGCATTGCAGCCATCAAGGCAGGTTCCAGCGAGAGTGGCAGCCGTGCAGCATCCAGTCATACCGGAGCCCTCGCATCCTCAGATGCAGCCGTCGAGGCACTGTTCCGTAAGGCTGGTATCGTACGTTGTTTCTCACGTGAGGAACTGACCACCGCTGGCTGTATCTTCATGGTCACTGCCCATCTTGCATCACCCGTCTCCCACCTTCAGAACTTCGCCATAGTCACCCATGCCGGAGGCCCTGGTGTTATGCTCACAGATGCCCTCTCGAAGGGAGGCATCAGCGTGCCAACGCTCGAAGGACCACTGGCCGAGGAACTGAAGACGAAACTTTTTCCTGGCTCCAGTGTTGCAAACCCCATCGACTTCCTCGCCACAGGCACTGCCGAACAATTAGGCACCGTCATCGACTACTGCGAGAACCGCTTCGACCAGATCGACGCCATCGCCGTCATTTACGGCACACCAGGACTCACACAACTCTATGAGGCTTACGACGTGCTTGACCGGAAGATCCGCGAATGTAAGAAACCCGTTTTTCCCATACTTCCCAGCCTGCATACAGCAGGGCCCGAAGTGGCTGAATTCCTTAAGAAAGGACATGTGAACTTCAGCGACGAGGTGATTCTTGCCACAGCTCTCTCACAGATCATGCGTACACCTCAACCGGCACCTCCCGAACTGGAGCTATACGGTGTCGACGTTCCTAAAATTCGTGATATTATCTATCGCGAGACCAACCGTTTGAAGTTCGAAGGAATTACCTGTGGCTACCTCAAACCTGACACCGTCCGTGAGATTTTTTCCTGTGCAGGCATCCCGATGGTACCTGAGAAAGTGTCACCATCAAAGGAAGAGTTGATTGCCTTCGCCTCACAGATAGGCTATCCCGTTGTAGCCAAGGTTGTGGGACCTATCCACAAGAGCGATGTCGGTGGCGTAGCCCTCAATATCCGTACTGCCGAACACCTCGCCCTCGAATACGACCGTATGATGCGGATTCCCGATGCCAAGGGTGTGATGGTACAGAAGATGCTCAAGGGCACTGAACTCTTCATCGGTGCTAAATATGAGGAACGTTTCGGACATGTGGTACTTTGTGGGCTCGGCGGCATCTTTGTAGAGGTGCTGAAGGACGTATCCTCGGGCCTTGCTCCACTTTCCTATGCCGAGGCATACTCCATGATCCACTCTCTCCGCGGTTACAAAATAATAAAAGGAACACGTGGACAAAAAGCACTCAACGAACAGAAATACGCCGAGATCATCGTACGCCTCTCTACACTCCTTCGTTTCGCAACGGAGATTAAGGAGATAGACCTCAACCCCCTGCTCGCAGACGAGCAGGATGTTGTGACCGTAGATGCCAGAATCCTCCTCGGGAGGTAACAGGATTCTTTATTCTTTCTACTTCATTTCCAAGAAGCACCTTGACGGAGAACGAAGCGGATACGGGAGTTCTTAGGAAGGTGGGGTTTCTCCCACTCGCCTCCAAGAATCTGTATGGTGATTTCAGCTTTTGAGGATGCCTGAGCAGCAGTAACAGCGTCACTAAGCGTGAGGTATTGGCCGCGACCAAGTCGGTCTACAGTGAAATCGGCATCTGTACGGCAAGCCCTAAGTAATGGTATTTCATCACAGAGAGCATCGGCCAAAAGACGAGCCACCACATGCGCACCATGGACATTATAATGTGTATTGTCTTGCTTGCCCTTTGGCTCGGAGGGTTCTGTACCAGGCAGAAACCACATATGGAGCGCCTTAGATCCTTCTGTTCCAAGAGACTGTTCGAGGTTATGGGTAATGCGGTTCGCATCGATGAAATGGCAATTCATACGCTGAGCCACATCACGAGGAGCAATGCGGTATAGACCATGGGTATCAATAAGCGTATCGCCCTCGACCGTCTTAGCACCGTCGCTAAAAGTTGTGTTGCGCAACTGCTCATCGTCGGCAATAATAGGAGCCTTAACAAGGAAGTTGCGACGAACAACACTATTCATCAACACTGGAATACCACCATGTTCTCGCGTTTCACGAACAAAACGGGCAAGATTGTAGTCGAATGTGGAACCAGGATCGGTGTGACGATTAGGTTGTGTCTTCTCGTCGTTATGACCGAACTGGATGATGACATAATCACCGGGCTTTATAAGCGACACCACCTTTTCCCATCGACCCTCGTCAATGAAACTCTTGGAGGAGCGGCCATTGACGGCATGGTTATCAATCATGACATGATCGTCAAAATAGCACTGCAAAGCCATTGCCCAACCTCGTTCCTGCTTACCACCGGAGATGTCCTTGTTGGCAGCGGTAGAGTCACCTATAACGAAGATGGTTGTGGTCCTATCGGGCACAGCAGCCGTCAGACCGCAGACAACTATGAGGATAAGGGACAAACGCTTGAACCAACCCATCAGCTATGACTTTACTACGTTTATAAGTTCTTCTGCTGTAAGTAGTTGCTGATCTCCAGACAACATATTCTTCAATGTCAGTTTGCCAGCAGACATCTCGTTCTCACCTGCCAGGGCTACAAACGGAATCTGCTTGGCGTTGGCGTATGACATCTGTTTCTTCATCTTCGAAGAATCAGGATAAATCTCCGTACGAATACCTGCCTCACGAGCCCTGGCTACGGCAGGAAGACAATAGGCAGTCTCCTTTTCGCCGAAGTTGATGAAGAGCAATTGTGTTCCAACAACGGCATCCTGTGGATAGGCATCGAGAGCGTTGAGAACGTCGAAAATACGGTCGACGCCAAAGGAGATGCCAACACCGGAGATACCTGGCATGCCGAAGATACCGGTGAGGTTGTCGTAACGGCCACCACCAGTAATGGAGCCTATTTGTACATCAAGAGCCTTAACCTCGAAAATAGCACCGGTATAGTAGTTCAGGCCACGGGCGAGAGTGAGATCGAGTTGAAGTTCGTTCTTCAGGCTGTTTCCGCTCAACATGTTGAGGATATAGCGGGTTTCTTCGATTCCCTTGAGGCCTATCTCGCTGTCTTTGAGAACTTCGGCGATTGTATTGAGCTTCTCTTCGTTGGCGCCCTCAAGCGTGATGATTGGCTGCAGTTTCTCTATCTGTTCTTCACTAAGACCGTCCTCACGGAGTTCGGCGTTCACGTTATCGAGACCGATTTTATCGAGTTTATCTATGGCCACGGTGATATCGACAATCTTGTCTGCAGCGCCAATGACTTCGGCTATTCCCGTCAGAATTTTGCGGTTGTTAATCTTGATTTGTACGCGAACGCCAAAACGAGCGAACACATTGTCGACAATCTGCATGAGTTCCACCTCATTGAGGAGGGAATCAGAGCCCACAATGTCACCGTCGAACTGCCAGAACTCACGATAGCGACCTTTCTGAGGACGGTCGGCACGCCAGACAGGCTGCATCTGATAGCGCTTGAATGGCAATTGAAGTTCCTCACGGTGCATCACTACGTAACGTGCGAAGGGTACGGTAAGATCATATCGGAGACCTTTCTCGCAGAGTTTTGCTGCCAGATGCAGGGCATTACGTTCCTGTAACTCCTCGTCGCTGACCTTATTGAGGAAATCTCCACTGTTGAGTACTTTGAAGAGCAGCTTGTCGCCCTCCTCGCCATACTTGCCCATGAGCGTACCAAGTGTTTCCATCGCAGGTGTCTCTATTTGCTGGAAACCATAGAGCTGGTACACGCTACGGATGGTATCAAAGATGTAGTTGCGCTTGGCCATCTCCATCGGGGAGAAGTCGCGCGTTCCTTTTGGAATACTTGGCTTCTGTGCCATATCTATATTAATTACTTTTTTTACTTTCTTACGATTGTCTGGTCGCGGTCAGGACCGATAGAAATGATTTTAATCGGTGTATCTAACTCCTTCTCTAAGAACAGGATATAATCTTTGAACTCTTTCGGGAACTGATCCTCGGAGGTGAACTTGGTCATATCGGTCTTCCAACCCGGAAGTTCCTGATAGACTGGTTCGATACCCTCCTCTATGTTGTAGGGGAAGTAATCGATTTCAACACCATTCTGTTTGTAAGCCACACATGCCTTGATGGTATCGAAACCATCGAGTACATCGCTCTTCATCATGATGAGTTGTGTAACACCGTTGACCATAATGGAATAGCGCAGAGCCACGAGGTCGATCCAACCGCAACGACGTTCACGACCTGTAACAGCTCCGTATTCATGACCGAGGTCACGAATGGTCTTACCTGTTTCATCGAACAGTTCTGTGGGGAACGGACCTGCACCAACACGTGTGCAATAGGCCTTCATAATACCAAACACATCGCCAATCTTGTTGGGACCGATGCCGAGGCCCGTACAGGCTCCAGCACAGATGGTATTGGAAGAAGTCACAAAAGGATAGCTACCAAAGTCAACGTCTAGCATCGTACCCTGAGCGCCCTCGCACAATACACTCTTCCCACTTTTCAGGATGTTATTGATTTCGTGTTCTGAGTCTACAATTGGGAACTGGCGCAAATACTCAACACCTTCAAGCCATTTTTTCTCAACTTCCGTGATGTCATATTCGAAATTCAGCGATTTCAGAATAGCCTCATGACGAGCTTTTGCCTTAGCATACTTCTCTGGGAAGTTCTCGAGGATGTCACCCACACGTAGACCGTTACGACTCACCTTGTCTGTATAAGTAGGACCTATACCCTTGCCGGTAGTGCCAACCTTATCCTTACCCTTCTGGGCTTCATAGGCTGCGTCGAGTACACGATGGGTGGGCATGATGAGATGAGCCTTCTTAGAAATATGCAGACGTGAGTGGAGGTCATGACCACTGGCCTCCAGAGCCTTTGCCTCGTCCATAAAGAGATCTGGGGCGAGTACCACACCATTGCCGATGATGTTCACCTTGCCTCCCTGAAAGATTCCCGATGGAATCGAGCGCAGCACATACTTCTGTCCTTCGAACTCCAACGTATGACCGGCATTAGGACCACCCTGGAAACGGGCTACTACATCGTACTTAGGGGTCAGCACGTCGACCACCTTACCTTTTCCTTCGTCGCCCCACTGCAAACCGAGCAGGACATCTACTTTTCCTTTATTCATAATCAGTTATTTTGTTTTATCGTTCTTTTCTTGTTTCTTACGTTTGGTGGCTTTGGCCAAACAAGTGCTGCATACACCATAGACATAAAGTGTGAAACCATCCTTACGGAAACGCTTCGTTGGCATGTTGTCTACAGCTTTTATTATCTCAGGCGATTTCACCTCAGTGACCTTACCGCACATGGTGCATATTTGATGGCAATGGCTCTCACCATATACCTCGTATGTCGTGGTACCTTGGAAACGGTGTCGAATCACAAGGCGCAGTTCCATAAAAAGGTTGAGAGTATTATACAGTGTTGCACGGCTAACGTGGAAGTTCATGTCATTGACAAGCTTCTCGCTAAGCTCCTCTAACGTAAAATGACCATGCACGCTGTACACCGCCCTGAGGATTGTGTAGCGCTCCGGGGTCTTGCGATGATGATTCATCTCAAGATAGTTATCCAGTATGCGTTCTGCATCACTGACCATGCTTTTCTTACCCGTAATAGCCATAGTGAAACTGTCGATTTCTTGAAAACCGCACAAAGGTACACAAAATCAGTGAGACAGAAGAGAGTTAATTTATAAAAAATCTAAATTAACCGTTTTTATTGCGCTTTTTATATGGTATTTGAATTGAAACATTACCGAAAAATGAGATTTCTGCATAACTCCAAGAACCGAATTTAAGAACAAAGATTAAGAACGCATGGCCTATCTTACAGGAACCAACGAGGATTTTATCAGGGACAATGGTGGGACGCTTGATAACCTCCTTCTTTCGCGATATTTTCAAGTAATTTGCTATCATATTATCCATTTTTACTTCTACCTCTACTAAATAGTCGATATTTTCCCGTAAATATACTTATTTTATTTGGTTTTTGCAAATATTTCCGTAACTATTTTCTTCTATTTTACCTCTACAAAACCTCTACATTCCCTCTACTTATCATCTACCACTTCTCTACAATCAGAATGAAGCATTCTTTATGCCGCAATAAAGGCACCTTATCTGAAAATAAAGGCACCTTATTCAGCAATAAGTGCCATCTATTGAATGATAAGCGCCACCTATTCTGGATAGCCGCTTAGGCATCGTAATATATTCCCAGTATGGGAATGTTATGTTCCCAGTAAGGGAACGCCATGTTCCCAGGGCGGGAACAATTATTCCTCCCTAATGGCATTTCGAAACGCCTTAATAATAAGAAGAATACCGCACCTTCATGTTATGGTGTAGCCGACTAGTAGAGGTAATGTAGAAGTTTAGTAAAAGCAAAATAGATGCAATATTGTGCCTAAACAACTAATATATTGGGATTTATACGCTTTTAGTAGAGGTAAATGACAATTAAGTACTTCTAATCAAATAAAATCCAAATTAACCGTTTTTAGTGCGCTTTTAGCCAGACGCTGGTATACCAGACCGAGTTCAGCAAACCGTTGCATACTTGCCATAGCAGCCTTCCTAACAGCTATACTGTCGCCCTGAAGAGCAGCTATTGCTTGGTCAATGAACTCATTGATTCCCCTTTCGTTAGGCTCCTGACCGTTCATAAAAAGGCGCGAAAGGATATGGAAGCCACAGAGTTGGTAGAGTTCCTTGTCGGAAGCTATCCACGTGTATGCCTTTTCCGGAGCAAAGGGCAGATGCTGGTAGAGGTTAAAGGCCGCCTGTTCTGCTATCTCCTGTGTAGGAGTCTGTTCCATCCAGATGTCGATGACTTCAGGCTGCACTTCATTGGGCGGCATAATCATCGTTGCAAGAATCTTACATTCACGGATATTTTCTTTCCATAGAGCTATGGCAAGGTCGTAATCATTGCCGATCATATCGGCTTTCTCACGAAGTCGCGGCAGTGTGGCACCCCAATTAAGATGATAGTCGAGCCCTTTGTCACGCATGGACTGTGCGACTTTTCCGTCCATCATCTGACGGAACGATTGCTTTATCTCTTTAAGTTGCTTCTCTGTATCCAATTTTCAATAATCAAATTAGTGTGCCGTATTCCGAACTATACCTGAGCATTTGGTGAGCATAGGACTCACCATAATATAGTTGGATATCGATGATTTGTCCATCGTTGTCATAGACAGGCAGCATCATGGGGTTGATAAAACCCTTGTATGGAGCAAGATTGAGTTTTTTGTAACGCTCCAGTACCTCCTGATGCAGTTCGGCGTCAACTTTCACAGCATAACGCTCCACAAGTTGACGGGCTGCTTCATAATCTCCCTCACTCTTAATTCGCTGTACTTCAGCAAGCAAACGGGCGATAAGCCTGCGAAGTTCTTCGTAATCAGTAATTTCGACGAAGGTCTTGCCATCGCGACGCACCATCTTAATGGCACGACCATTCTCCTGACACCAATGTGCAATGAGGGCCCTGTTGCGCATATGAGCCTCTTCTATCTGATTGCCTGGAGTGATACGGATAAGTTGGGTCATCAAGCCATTCATCATATAGGTATAGTATTGTGACTTGTAGGCCTCCGCATCAGGTGTCAGTCCTAATTCCACCAACTTGGGGTCTGCCATATAATAGAGTCCGAAAAGGTCTGCCCTTGCCTCCTCTATCGTATTGCCATAGGCCTTCAGCGCATCGGGATCAACACCAGGCAAAAGACGTCCGCTACCGTGTCCGAGACACTCGTGAAGGTCTGTGTGAAGATTGTCGCAAACATCACCATAGCGTTCTATCATCTCAAGTGTAGTCTTGTCGATGACAAACTCCTCTTTAAAGCCATTACCATGAGCGGCTTTGTTGTAAGCATCAGTGATATTACTGATTGTGATACTCTTGCTACCATATTGCGCACGTATCCAGTCTGCGTTAGGAAGGTTGATGCCAATGGCCGTAGAGGGATATTCGTCTCCTCCGAGCATGGCTGCACAGATAACACGGGCAGAGACACCCTTAACTTTTGGCTTACGGAAACGAGGGTCAATGGGCGAGTGATCTTCGAACCACTGGGCATTGGTGCTGATGATTTCTGTGCGTCTAGTAGCGTCCTTATCTATGTATTCAACGAGTCCTTCCCATGAACCTTTCAGTCCTAAGGGATCACCATAAACCTCGATGAATCCGTTGATGAAATCAATCTCACCTTTCTGTTCCTGAAGCCATTCAATACAATATTTATTAAAAGTGTGTAAATCACCTGATTCGTAGTAACTTATCAGAAGATTAATGACTTTACGCTGATGATTGTTCTCCGCAAATTCAGAGGCTTTACGAAGCCAGTAGACGATATGTTTGATAGCCTGTGCATAGCGACCGTTTGCAGACCACACAAGCTCCTTGAGTTCACCGTTTTCCTTGACAAGTGTAGAATTCAAACCATAGGAAGGAGGTGTTTCTTTGGAGATATCGTTGTTTTTTTGCTGTTCGTAAAAAACCTCTGCCTCTGCCTGAGTGACATTCTCATAGAAATGACAGGCTGAAGTCTGGAGAAGGTCCTCACCATCTGTCTTGTTTACACGCTTCGGTAGCACTTGTGGGTCGAATATGACTGGGAAGAGTTCATCGCAGAAAGCGTCAAGCGTCTCCCCTGCCCTCAAAGGCAGACGACTCTCAACCACCTTTAATAGTTGTTCATGGAGATACTCAGGAGAGAAATCTGGAATGAACTTCTCGCATCCGTAATGATGGTAGATACCGTTGGAGAACCACACTCGTTTTAGATATACCTCTAAAGCTTTAAATTCATCCGTTGTGTGGTCGATGGACAGATCTGTATATACTACCTCCAGCATCTTTCGGATGCGGAGGTTATACATTCCAAACTGGTCGAAAATGATGTCCCTGCCGTAGAGCGTGGCTTTGGATAAGTAATAAACAAGTTTCTTTTGGCTTACCGACAGATTCTCAAAGCCCGTAAGCCGATATCTGAGCAGTTGCAAGTCAGCAAACCGCTCATCTTGATAATGAAAGTCCACGGAATTATCAGCCTTAATCATTTGTTTTTCTTCGGGCGTCCTTGGCGCTTTACCACCATAGTAGGATGCTGCTGAAGATGCTGCATACGATACTCACGTGGTGTGATCCCCATGACCCGGAAGAATGACGCATAGAAAGACTGGCGATTTGAGAAACCCACCATGTCACTGATTTCCTCCATACGAAGACTCTGGTAACGTTTGTCCACAAGGAGTGTCATTGCCTCATCAATGCGGTACTTGTTGACGAAAGAGGTATAGTTCATGTGGAAGCGTACATTAACGACAGCAGAGATGTAGCGCGTGTTTGTTCCAAGATCTTCAGCTAATTTCTTAGCCGAATAATCCTTATCGCGATACTTCTTTTGCATGACGATAATGTTCATTATCTTCTCCTGCATACCGTCCATCATCTTTGGGCTTACCAAACTCCTGTAGGCTGCGACCTTTTCCTTTTTTTCTGTGATGTTATACTTACCCATTTTACAAACGGTTTGTTGATTAATGTGCAAATATACGAAATATATTTATATACTGCAAGTTTTTTTCAAGATTTTTTCAAGATTTTTGATTATTTTGTATATTGGGAATCAACAAGAAGCATGGTTAAAGAGTTGTATTTTTCCACATTATTTACGTGAGAAAGCCAAAAATAATCCAAAAAAGTACCATAAAATGTCACTTTTTGCTAAAAAGAATGGAAGAAAAGCGGATATGCGGATTTTTTTTTGTACCTTTGCAAAGTAAAATAACCAAAGATGGCAAAAAAGAAGATATTATTCATCAATCAGGAGATATCTCCGTACGTCCCTGACAATTCCCTGTCGCTCATGGGCAAGTCCCTGCCTCAGGCAATTCAAGAGTGTAGCCACGAGATTCGTACGTTCATGCCCAAATGGGGTACTATTAATGAGCGTCGCGGACAGTTGCACGAAGTGATACGCCTGTCGGGCATGAACCTGATTATCAACGACACCGACCATCCGCTGATTATTAAGGTTGCTACTATTCAGTCTGCCAAGATACAAGTTTATTTCATCGACAACGATGACTATTTCGGCAAGCGTCTGATGGAAAAAGATGAACAAGGCGAAGACTATACTGATAATGGTGAACGTGCCATATTCTTCGCACGTGGTGTGCTGGAGACTGTCAAGAAGCTACGTTGGGTGCCTGACATCATACACTGCCAGGGATGGATGAGCGCCATAGTGCCCATGTACGTAAAGACAGCGTATCACGACGAACCCTCATTCGCAGAGGCAAAGGTCGTCACATCGCTCTTCTCCCAGAAACTGGACAAAGACCTCGGTGAGGATTTCAAGAAATGCCTTGAGTTCCGCGATGCCAACGAGAAAGTCCTGAACAAATATAAAAACAATTTCGATCTGCAGGAACTCGGCAAGATGGCCATCGACTATAGCGACGGCATTGTCTTGGCCGAGGAGATTGTCAATGACGAGCTTCTGGCATATGCCAAAGAAAAGAACGTACCCATCCTCAACTACTCAGAACAGGTGGCCGCTGAATGTGAAGGCTTCTACGACCAACTCTACCCCACTGAGGAATAAGTCAGAGGATTCAATAAAAAGACACAAATCACAATGAAACCCAAATTTCTGACAGCGATTGCAATCACCGCAATGGCGATAGTTTCTTGCAGCGTAGACACCGATACCATCGGGTCATCGCTTACCAACGAGACAGACAAACTTGAATTCTCTACCAGATCCTTCCAGGCTTTCTCAAGGTCAGTACTTGTCGATTCTGTTTATGCGCGAAACTATGAAACATATTTCGGAAAGGTAAAAGATCCTGAAACAGGAACGTACGTGAAGACAGAATTCATGGCACAGTTCAATATGCAGGAAGACGTAAAATTGCCAAGTCTCAGTCAAATGCTTTCTAAGGATGAAGAAGGCAAAATACTGGCTGACTCGTGCGAGATATGGTTGCTTTTCGACAAGAGTTCAAGCTACGGTGACTCACTGACACCACTTAAGATGAACATCCTTGAACTTGACAGGCCGATGAGCGATACATACACTTACTACAGCAATTACGATCCGAAGGCTGAGGGATACATAAGGGACGGCGGTCTTAAGAAAAGTATTGCTTTCAGCATGAATAATCTTACCTATATTGACAGTATCAGGAATCTTTCTTCCTATGCAGAACTGGTTAGAGTATCACTTTCCGACCCTTATACAGACAAGAATGGTGCCACATATAACAACTATGGAACCTATCTCCTGCGTAATTATTACGAGCATCCGGAATACTTCAAGAACTCATATTCCTTTATACACTCTGTATGTCCGGGATTCTATTTCGAATTGGGCGATGGTCTTGGCTTGATGGCGAAATTCAAGGAGATGCATCTCAGGACATATTTCCATTACCAGAGCGATACGACGAGATATGTCTCTTTCTTGGGCTCGGCTTCGACTCCCGAAGTGCTTCAGACAACAAAGGTAACAAACGACAAAGAAGCCCTCAGACGTCTTGTTAACGATGAGAGTTGTACCTATCTGAAGTCCCCCTCAGGTATCTTTACCGAGGTGACACTTCCTGTGGATGAGATTACACAAAATCACGCCAATGACTCACTACTCACGGTCAGCATTTCTTTCTCAAGAGAGAACAGCAACGTGTCAAGTCCCTATCTCCTGAATGCCCCAAGCACTATCATGATGCTTCCTACGGACAGCCTAAGGACATTCTTCGAGGAAGAAAAGTCATATGACTACAACAGCTCTTTCGTGGTAACACTGAGTAAGAACTGCTATGAATTCTCAAATATCAGCAACCTCATCACACTGATGAGCAAGAACAAGACCAAGGGACTTGCTTCCGATCCCGACTGGGTCAGCAAGCACCCCAATTGGAATAAAGTGTTGCTGGTACCTGTCAGCATCACGACTTCGACGACATCATCTGGAACGACCGTAGCTGCCGTGATATCAAATCAAATGGGATTAGTTAGCACTAAACTGGTAGGAGGACCTAGTAATCCAATAGAGATGAAGGTCATCTATGCCAAATTCCATGAGAATTAAGCTATGGCCGACGGATTCCTGGAGAAGCATCACGAAGACTATGAGGCTCATAAGGCTGAATGGCTAAGAAAGAAACGACACCTGCCAAAAGCTGGCAAGAGACAGATAGAGCGACCCGATGATGAGTCGCTCTAATTATGATATGATCTTGAACTTAGCAAACTTCAGCAATAGTTGTTTTATGCCAGTATTGCGGAACTCAACCGTAGCCTTTGTATTCTCACCTGTACCCTCAATCTTTATCACCGTACCTATACCGAAGCGCTGGTGCTCGATGGTGCAACCCTCACGGAGATCAGTTGGATTTGGATCTGAAGCCATCGGACGAGGAGGTACGGCACGATTCACAGGACGGAAATTCCTCTTAAAGCTTTCACCAAATGGATCTATGGGTTTCTCAGGCTGTCTCGGGGCAACGGCTCTGGGCTTTGGATCGGCCTTGAACTGCGTGGCTACAGGATGAGGATTCTGCATCCACTCAGGACTTCTGCTACCACCGGAAGCACCACCATAAGATCCTCCGAAGAAAGACTTCCCACCACCCGACTCCGAATGCACATCAAGTAATTCCGGATCGATGTCACGAATAAATCTCGATGGTGTGTCATACTCCATACGTCCGTATCGAAAACGATTTTGCGCACAAGTCAGTATGCAATGCTTCTCGGCTCGCGTAATGGCCACATAGAGCAAACGCCGCTCTTCTTCGAGCTCACGTATAGAGTTGGTACACATCGGACTGGGGAAAATATTCTCTTCGAGTCCCACGACGAAAACCGTCGGGAACTCCAGGCCCTTCGCAGAATGAATAGTCATCAGTGTCACTTTGTCGTTTGAGTCACCTTCATCACTGTCCAAATCAGTGAGTAGAGCTACTTCTTGCAGGAAATCAGGCAGATACACCTGATCACCCATATCTTCCTCACGGCGACTCTCCACGAAGTCCTGCATACCACTCAGAAATTCCTCTAAGTTCTCCTGGCGCGAGATATCCTCTGGATTACGGCCAGAATAGATGTCTTTGCTGATGCCGGAATTCATAATTACGTCATGGCCTAATGTATAGGCATCCTCTGTATTCACTCGCTTGATCCAACCCTCAATGAGCTCACGAAAGGCCTGTATCTTTGTCATCGTGCCCTTGCTGATGTCCATCGGGAAAAGAACAGGTTCCTTTATCACCTGCCAGAGGCTAACCCCATAGGCCTGAGCCGTCTGGATAATCTTGCTAACCGTAGTGTCGCCAATCCCACGAGTCGGATAGTTGATGATGCGCTTAAAGGCTTCCTCATCATAAGGATTTGCAATCAGACGGAAATAGGCTATTACGTCCTTTATCTCCTTGCGCTGATAGAATGAGAGACCGCCATAGATGCGATACGGAATGTTCTCCTTGCGCATCTGCTCCTCAAAACTTCGGCTCTGTGAATTCGTGCGATACAGGATGGCAAAGTCGCACCAGTTACTGTGGTCTTGTCTGCGTATGCGACGAATATCCTGACATACAATCATCGCTTCCTCCTTATCTGAATAGGCGGGCTTTAACTGTAGCTTTTCTCCGTGCTCATTCTTAGAGAAGATGTTTTTCGGAATTTGATGCTCATTCCTACGGATAAGTGAATTGGCGGCCTGTACGATCAACTGCGTACTCCGATAGTTCTGCTCCAGCTTAAAGAGTCGTGCATCAGTGTATTGGCTCTGAAAATTCAGAATGTTATCAATGTTCGCCCCTCGGAAGGAATAAATGCTTTGAGCATCGTCGCCCACCACACACACACGTTGACGTTCCTTTGTCAACTGATAGACGATGGCCTGTTGGGCAAAGTTCGTATCTTGATACTCGTCGACAAGTACGAAATGGAACTTCTCTACATATTTTCTTCGGATATCCTCGTGATTCTGGAACAACATCCACGTCTGAACCAGCAGATCGTCGAAATCCATCGCATTCGCTTGCCGACATCGTTCCGCGTACCTTATATATATATTAGCTACCTGCGGCCGCTTTTGGGTGGCATCGTCTCGAGCCCAGGCGCTCTGCTGATAAGCCTGAGGCAGAAGTAGGTGGTTCTTGGCCATTGAGATACGGTCAGCCACCGAGGATGGTTTATAGACCTTATCATCAAGCTGCATTTCCTTGATAATTGTCTTTACCAATGAACGGGCATCTGTCTGATCATAGATAGTGAAGTTCGAATTGTACCCGATATGCTCTGCCTCCGCCCTGAGAATGCGTGCGAAGATGCTATGGAATGTTCCCATTTGCAAGTATCTGGCTTCTTCATTCCCCACCAATCTGCCTATTCGCTCTTTCATCTCGCGGGCCGCCTTGTTAGTAAACGTCAGAGCGAGTATGTTCCAAGGCCTGATGGGATCGTTCCCAGGTTCCTTTCCCTTTTCCAACAGCCACGCAATCTTATACGTCAGCACACGTGTCTTGCCTGATCCGGCACCAGCAATCACCAAACTGGCTCCATCACAGTACTCCACGGCAATGCGCTGACTTTCATTCAGTTGGCTCAATATCTCGTTGTTCATTTCTAATCATTCTTCTACTTTGCTGCAAATTTAAACAAAATTTCTGAGATTAAAAGCCTATACAAATGAAAACTTTCAAACAAATGAGTTATTTTTTATTCATAAATATACGGATACGTTAATTAATATAAATTCAGTATAGGATAATTATTAAAATAGGGGAAAAATGACTAATTTTGCGTTTTGAATTTTCAAAGAAATGAGACAATTAAACATTTTTGCTGTAAATAGACTGTCACGAATATTCGTTAGCAGCGTGTTGCTGATGAGTTCCGTGACGGCACATACCCAGACCATAGCCAAGGAATTGCAGGACGACCCTAACCGTGCGGCAGGGAATTTTTACGCCCTCCCCATCGGTAAGATGCCGAAGGATACGCCGGCTCCCAAGGGCAAAAAGCCGTTCTATTTCAACCATTACGGTTGCCCAGGATCATATTATAGGGAGATGAGCACCGTGTACGAACAGCCGTACGCTGTGTTTGCCAAGGCCGACAGCCTGGGTAAGCTGACGAAACTGGGGAAGGATGTGAAGATGCGCCTCGAACTGCTGCGCAACGATGCCAAGGACCGCATTGGCGAACTCACGTCGAAGGGCGTGGAGCAGTGCCGTGAACAGGTGCGGCAGATTGTGCAGCGCTTCCCGGACTTGTTCGCAGCCGACAGTTATTTCAGCGGCCGCAGTCTCGTGGAAAACAACTGTATCATGACGACTCAGGAGGCAATGGTGCATCTATCGTCGCTGGTCCAGCCACTTGACATCAACCTGAACGCATCGCACAAGGACGTGCGCTTTATGAATCCTCAGGACAAGGCACTCCTAGCCTTGCGCTGGGATTCGCTGACACAGGCCCGATACGACCGGTTCATGGCCCTCAACACGGGTAACGCCCGACTGATGAAGTCGCTCTTCAACGACCAGAACTTCCTGATCAAAGAGACAGATCCCGTGGCACTGAGCCGCCAGCTATTCGTGCTGGCAGGGAGCATCCAACACACAGACCTTGCCGGTAAAGTGACACTCTATGACCTCTTCACCCCCGAAGAAATACTGAGCCACTGGAAGAAACTGAATGCAAAATACTACATCATGAACGGCGCCTGCACCCTGAACGGCAGCACGCAGCCATTCATGCAGAGCGCCACCCTGCGCAACATGATCCACATGGGCGACAGCGCACAAAACCGCATTGCGCCCATGGGCCATCTGCGCTTCACCAATGAGAACGTGGTGATGGCTCTGGCCTGTCTGATGGAACTCGACAACTGTGGCCTGCAGACCGACAACCTCGACTCTATTGACGATATGGGATGGAAAAGCTACCGCATCGCTCCACTCGGCGGCAGCATCGCAATGATTCATTACCGCAGTGAACTGGGCGATTCCGACGTTCTCGTAAAAGTACTGCTGAACGGTGAGGAGGCACGTCTGCCCATTGAGACAGACTGCGCGCCCTACTACCACTGGGACGACGTGAAGCGCTACTATCTGCGCAAGTTATACAGATATGAGAATAAACGACTAAATGAGGAGGCGAAAGAATAAGCAACATGGACAGACACACGATATTCAAACTATCAGGAAAAGTGCTGGTAACAGGTGCTTCACTATTTTACCTTTTCACCTTTTCATCTACGCACGCCCAGACGGTGAGGGACATCATCATCAAAAAACCCACATACGCTTCGTGCAACTACGACACATACCCCGACAACATCCCTGACAACCTGACACCGCCGCCCGAGGGCAAGAAGCCATTCTACATCTCACATTATGGCCGTCACGGATCGCGCTATATCAGCAGCCGCAGTGGTTACGACATCCCCTTCAAGATGATAGCCCATGCCGACAGTGTTGATGAGCTGACACCCACAGGTGAACGTGTTTTCGACGAGATGAAGCTCGTGATGGCCGACACCGAGAAACGCTGGGGCGAACTGACGACCTATGGCAAGGAACAACACCGCAAGATAGCTCAGAGGATGGTGGAACGCTTCCCTGAGGTATTCAGCGGCGATGCGCGTGTCAGATGTGTCAGCACTGTCGTGCCACGATGCATCATATCAATGGGCATGGCCATGATACAGATGAAGCAGATGAATCCCAAGCTGCGCATCACGATGGAGGCCTCGGAGCGTAACCAATGGTATCTGAACCACCAGAACCGCAAACTGCGCAAGGGCTATATGACTCCTGATGCCAAGAAAGCATACGATAAATTTATTTCAAGCCGGCTGGGCAACAGCCGACTGATGGAACTCATTTTCAAGAACCCCGATATCGTAAAAGAGATCGTCGATGAGGAGCAGTTCAATTATTATCTCATGAAGATGGGACTCTTCCAGCAGCACACACACCTCTGGAGAAACACCTACCTGCAAGATCTCTTCGAGACCGACGAACTCTACCACATGTGGCAGATTGACAACGCCCTTTGGTATATCCAGCACGGTGCATGCAAACTGAACGGCGGACAGCAGCCCACCACCCAGAAACCCCTGTTGCGACAACTCATAGCCGACGCCGACAGTTGTATCATGCTTGACAAGCCGGGCGCCCAGCTGCGCTACGGCCACGATACAGTGCTGCTGCCGCTAGTCTGTCTGATGGGCATCAACGGTTTCGATCTGGCCACAGACAACCTCGACGAACTTGAAGAGAAAGGATGGTGGTGCTCAAACGTATTCCCTATGGCAGGAAACCTGCAGTTCATCTTCTATCGCAGCAGCCCGAGTGATAAGGACGTGCTGGTGAAGGTGTTGTTGAACGAACAGGAGGCTACACTGCCCATTACCACGGACTGTGCACCCTACTACCACTGGACTGACGTCCGCAGTTTCTGTATGGGGAAACTATAACGTCCCTAGATATATTGGCAGGTAAAGGAGATGGTGGTCATGGTGGTGTCACCATCGGTAACCTCTACCTGTGTGGTGACAGTCTCAAGGACTGTCTGGATCTGACGGAAGGTGTAGCGCACGCTAGGGTGCTGCAGGGGCGATATGACGGCGAGGAACTTCACGTTCTTCACAGCCTTGATGGCCAGCTGACGCTGCAGATGTTCTTCCAGCAGTTCCTTGGCAATCTGAATGACACAGACGCCTGGCGTGATGGGCTCGCCAGGGAAGTGGGCCTTATAGATGGTATGGTCGGGCTGCAAGCGGATGTCGTAGCAGACGGTACCCTCTGAGGTTGACTGGCCATCAATCATATATAAGCTGTTTTTTAGTATCATACTACTCAATTTACTTTTACGTTTTTCAATTCTATGACAGTACGGTCGCCTTTGGGTTCGACGAGTTCAACCTGATGGACAAGCCACTGGTCAGGAGTGACGCGGAGGATGATGCTGGAAAATATGTGCCTTACCTCCTTACGACGGGGAATGAGCGTAGCAATCCACTCTTTGCCGGCCTGGGCGAGCGACACCTGAAAGTCTTGCTCGTCGACGAAGCTTTGGGCAGACATGATGTTCGTCATCAGACGGGCCATTTCCCTGTACTTGCGATTGCGACGGATATCGACCTCACGACTGCCCCGGCTGTCGCTCATAATAACTTTCTGGCCGTCAATCTCAAACGTATGGGCCGTGGGCGTCAGATACTCCCATCGCAAACGGTCGGGCTGACGGTAGTAGAGTCGTCCTGTAGATACGCTGGCAGCACTCAGCAACTTAGTTTGTTTGGTCTGAACGAAGTCGCACTGCATGGTCTTCATACCCTTGGCGGCGTCGACGATATGCTGACGAGCGGCCTTGGTATCCTGTGCCTGGACAGGTCCTGCAATGAATAGACAGCCTGCCACAATGAGAAGCACACCTACCCACTTCGTCCACGATACCTGCTCGTGGAAGAAGACCACGGCGGCGATCATACCGATAACGAAACTCATACTGACCATCGGATAAGCGACACTGAAGGGGAACGTCTTCACGATATACATCCACAGCAGAGAGGCTATAAGGAAACAGAGTCCGCAGGCGGCAAACTGCCAATTGAGAAGTACACTCGACCAGAACGCGCGGTTCCAACCGAAGGGGGCCATCCGCATCAGGGCGAACTTCAGCAGCACCTGACCGCCGGTCAGGAAAAGGCACTGCAGAATGGTTAACGGGATTACCTTATACATATAATATATTTAGACAACGAATTTAACGAATTACACGAATTATTGTTTGCGGCAGCAAATTTTACACTCTTCACTTCTCAGAACGATGGCGAGGGAGTGGATGGAAGGGAGGTCCGTAACACCCAGACGATCCATGAGAGAGCGGTAGAGAGGAGTCGTTTCATCATGACATCCGACAAGGACGGTCTTGCAACGGCCAGAGGCGAGCAGACGACGGGCATCGCGCAGAGCCCACTCCAAAGAGTCGGCACCTTGGGTATAGGTGACATTGTAGCCATGGCAATGCGTGCGGATGGCGATGTTGGAGCCGATGGTGTTGTGGGTGCTCTGCATGAAGTTCGTGGGACTGAGCATCACCTCGCCCTCCAGCTCTATCTGTGTGAGCAGGGCCTCAGTATTCTCCCAACAGCCAAGCGACGTACCGGTGATGATGACATCAGGACAGTCAATGCCAGCCTGACGCAGGGACTTCAATGACGAGAGCAACGAGGCTTTCATCAGCTTACCCATACGACGTACCTCAAGTGGTTTAACGTACTCGCGGATCTCAGAGAGTTCATCCTCAGAGTTGATTTCCACACGAGCAAGTTCGCAAATAGAGTCAGGAGACTGGAGACTGGAATCAGGAGTCAGGAAACTGGAGTCGGTAGACAAGAGCAACGAAGAGTCATTGCCGCCAAAACCGAAGGAATTACAGAGCACATGACGGAGCGACACTTTGTCCTCGCCTAAGGTAGGGATGATACCATCGCTCATCGGCTGCCTCCAGCCGAGGTTGGCAGGCAGGAAACCGTGGTGCATCGCTAACAGACAGATGACGACCTCTATGCTGCCAGAAGCACTAGTGGTGTGACCAGTGAAACCCTTTGTGCTTGACACTGGAGGCAGCTCACTGCCAAACACCCGTTGCAAGGCAACACTCTCACTGAGGTCGTTGTTGGGCGTACCTGTGCCATGGGCATTCACATAATCGATATCCTTAGGTTTCAGACCAGCCATATTGAGGGCCTCCTGCATCGCCAGATAGGCTCCTTCTCCATTCTCTGAAGAGGCCGTCTGGTGGAAAGCATCACAGGCATTACCATAACCCCGCAGGAAAGCATGGACTGAGGCCTGTCGACTGCGGGCATGCTCCGCTGACTCCAGTACCACATAAGCAGCTCCCTCACCAAGATTCAATCCTTCACGCGTCTCATCAAAAGGACGACAATGATCCTTGTCAAGAATCATCAGTGAGTTGAATCCATTGAGGTGAAACACCGACAATGCTTCTGTACCGCCAGCCACCACGATATCGGCCTCACCTGCCTTCAGCATCTCAGCACCAAGAATCAGGGCGTTGGCAGCAGAAGAACAGGCGGTTGAGACAGTGGTGTACTCGCTAAAACAACCAAAGTGTTCGGCTATCTGACGGGTATTGTCGCCACAGCTGTGGTAATGAAGACATGAGAGATGGTCATCGGAAGTGCGCATCTCAGTGAAATGACGCTCTGTGACGTCCATACCGGCAACCGTTGTACCAGAGATGAATACGATACGCTCACCCTTGCTTCCTGAAACCTGAGCATCGGACAAAGCTTGACGGACGGCAATCATACCCATCAGGGCAGTACGACTGATCTCCTGTGAGAGATCGATGCCTAACTGCGATTTCATCTCGTCGTCCGACATCTTAACCTCCCCTACCGGCAGTTCATGATGTGCTGAGGGCAGATAGCGCATGGTGGCTATGCCCGTCTCCTTACTACGCAGGGCTGACAGCACCGAAGCTTTGTCAGTTCCGATGGCACAGATGATACCTTCACCAGTGATGGCGATGTTCATTTCTTACGGTTTTCGTAGACATACTCAGCGATGGTGCGCACGCTCTTGAAGATGGACTTACCCTCTGCAGGGGATGCCAACTTGATGCCATAGCGTTTCTCCATCAGCACAATCAATTCCAGCGCGTCGATGGAGTCGAGACCCAGACCGTCACCAAACAGAGGGGCGTCGGCATCTATTTCATCGGGAGTCATCTCCTCAAGGTTCAGCGCTTCAATGATCTGTTGCTTCAATTCTAAAATCAGTTCTTCCATCTTATTATTTATTTGAATGTTCAATATTCATTAATTTTATCTCAGCAATATAGTGGTCATCATCCTCATAATCCAGCCAGCCAGTCACGATGCTCTTGGTGGCAGGATCAAGACAGGAGGCACGTAAAATACTATCCATCTGTTGTTCGCTGTGCTCAGGCAGGATGTAGAAGGAGGTTTCTCCATAATAGTGGTTGCGGATGGCGATCTCACCTGTCACGATATTGGGCAGAGTATAGACAAACACCGACGGACTGGGGAAGAAATTCTCCGGGTCGTTGATGCTCTCCAGATATTTGCGGTCGGCACTGACTGACGAGGAATGGTTGAAGAAGATGACTGCCCGATCGTTACAAGCCACAAAACGCTCCTTACCATCTGCCTGTAACAGCAGTTCTGAGGCGATGAAGCCCAGACGGCTCAGACCGTCCATCTTATAGAATTTCGGATAGTCACCAACATAATGGTGATAGAGCGCTTTGAGCAGGTCTTTACCTGTTCCTTCAATAGCGAGACTCCGACCATCTACCTCTGCGCTGTCAGGCGTAATCCGCACCTGATGCGTATAACAGAGCAACGGCTCTCTTGTCACATCATCGTCGTTGTGGTGTAACAAAAGAACCGTCCCTTTGTTACATAACAATGCCGCGTTGCACCCTCCAAAGCCAGAGAGCATCTTCACAAAGGCTTTCTTGTCTGTAGTTTGATGATTGGCTGTGAGACGAATCTTTCCTGAGACGCCTGATTCCTCAAAGCCGCGTGTACCAATGACAGTACCATCATCGATAGCAGCCATTGAGAGGATGGTCTCAAGAACACCTGCTGAACCCATCGTATGACCATAATAACCTTTATAGCCGTTGACAGACACCGAAGATAATCCTGCACGTTCGATGGCCACAGACTCCATCTGATCGTTGAAGATCGTAGCTGTGCCGTGGGCACTGACAAATGCCAGTTCCTCTGGACGTGTGTCTCCCAAAGCAACTGTCAGAGCCCTGTATGATCCCTCACCGTTCTTGACCGGGTTGCTGATATGTGAGGCATCGTTTCTCACAACTCCCTGTCCGATGGTCCATGTTGTACCATGATCTGCATGTCGTGAAAGAATCATCGTAGCGGCAGCCTCACCGAGGTTCAGACCAATACGCTCCATGTCGAAGGGACGACAAGGCTCTGTCGAGAGGGCTTTCAAAGACTGGAAGCCGGAAACGATAAAACGGCTCTGACTGTCGGCACCACAGACTACAGCGTAGTCATACTGGCCGTCCTCCAACAGACGCGTGGCAAGAATCAGGGCTGAGAGTCCAGAGATACAGGCATTACACACCACAATGGGCTGTGTGGTAAAACCAACTTCCTGGGCAATGCATTGGCCGCTATCTGAGGGAGAAAGGAAAGAAGCAGATTTCTCCAGCAACGCCACATCGGCCTTAGTGGTGCTGAGGATCAGCACGACATTCGGTTGAGAGACGTCGAGCGACGTCTGAGAGAGTGCCTGACGGATAGAGGTGACAACCATCGACTGAAAGCGCGATAGGCCATTGACGGTGAAACGCTTCTCCTGTTCCTCAGAGAATAGCGAGGCCGTGACGGGCTCAGGCAGGGCCCACCGATGGTCGTAACGCTCCAAGGCAGAACGTCCGGCCTTCACAGCATCGTAGTTCTGCTGGGTTGTCTCACCTAAAGGAGATAGGATATTGTCGGCTATCTTATACGTCATACATACCAAAATCTAAACCCCAGCGGTGCTTCCATTCCAGATAGAACGGCGGATTGTCCCACACCAGCTGGTATTGCAGATCCATGAACACCTGTACGGAGTGGCCTGTGGCTATCAGACTTTCGTCGGCCGTGTCGTGGATCTCATAGTCGAAGACGATCTTCGCTGAGGGAGTCGGACGATAGATGATGTCGATGCGCGGGCGCATGCCATAGCGGATGGGCTTCTTGTACTGGATGGTCTGTTCAACGATAGGTGCATAGAAGCCATGATCGACATAACCCATGTAACTCAGGTCGTACTTTGCACCAAAGGCCTCGCGGGCGTCTTCAAAATAGAGGGCATAGGAGCCGTGCCACACCACACCCATCATATCGACCTCGCTGAAACGGATCTCAATCTCCTTTGAAGCCTTCAATTCCACATTCCTCATTCCACCTTTATCATTCATCATTAATCATTCATCATTTAGGCCGCAGGCCGCTTCAGGCCGCAATCACCCCTCTCTGACGCTAATCTTTATCTCTGTGGTTAGCAACTCCTCACCCTCACAGGTGACAGCTGCCTTGGCTAAGGTCATACCAAACACCTCACTCACGATCTCGACCGTGGTGGTGATGGTCTGTCCGACGGCAGGCAGGCTATTGATGACAAGCTTTCTCACAGCTCCGATGACACCAATCTGGATACCATTGCCCAGGATGTATTTATTGACGAAGCCGATACGGGCAGCACAAGTCTGCGCCACGTTCTCAATGAGTCCGCTGGCGGAGAAATGGCCATCGTCCACAAAGATATTGTCGGCTGAGATGGTTGTCTCAGTAACGGTCTTGACCTCATCGAAAGAGGTTAGGTTACCAATCATCACAAACGGCTCCTGCTGGGGCAGTAACTCATGCACATCGAGCTGCCGCAGAAAATCTTCTGAATATTGCTTCATTTATTATTCCAGAAATCAAAATAGTTATACCATTGCGTTGGATAGAGGGCCAGCAGCCGTTCCAACTCTGCCACATAACTGTGCAGCAACTGGTCGGTCTGACGCCGGCGAGGCGCCTGCTTATCATAGTCGAGCGGCGTCACATAGATACGATAACACTTCGACGATTCTTTCATCACGTTAACTGCCAGCACGTCGAGACCTCGCATGGCAGCTACCGTAAATGGACCCATAGGGAAACGTGCCTCCTTGCCCAGAAACTCTGCCTTCAACACCTTCGGTGAACCCCAGATGCGATCGCCTGGAATGCTGACAATCTCGCCCTCGCTCAAAGCACGGTCAATCTCAAACAGATGGCTCATGTCCTCACGGATGGGAATCATGTGGATGTTCGTATGGGCAAACATCTTGTTGCGATTCTCCATCACCGACGCCTTCTCGCCAAAGAACACGATGGCATTGAAGCGCTTGCTTTCAGCCACCAGTGTATAGCCGGCAATCTCATAGTTGCCCATGTGGGAGCTTAGCTGCACGAAGCCTGCCTCCTGAGCAGCCAGACGCAGGAAGTGGTCGTAGCCATCAATCTGTACATCGAACTTCTTCCCGGCATACATCGCGAACTTATCAATCACGACCTGTGCAAAGAGACAGTGGTTCAGATAAGTGTTCCAGAAAGCATTGACAGGCGACTGACCGAAGCGCTGACGGAAGAAACGGTAGATAAACTTATAGCCAGGACGGAAAAGACAGGGAGGTACCACAAACACGTATGCGAAGACGTAGATGAATCTGACATCTATTCTTCGCAACAAGCCTATCAGCCAACGGTGCATCAGACCGTTACCATAGGTGGTGCCGTCCCATTGCTTATCTGTCAACTGTAAACCGTAAACTATAAACTATCCTACCTTGCTCTCGATGTAGTCACAGAACTGGCGCAACGTCGTCACACCGACCATCTCTTCTGGCTTGATCTTAAAGCCGAAATTCTTTTCCACGATGACGACGATGTCCACAAAGTCGAGGCTGTCGATACCCATATCCTCCTTCAGCTTGGCATCGTCGCTGATCTTCTCTTCGTCAATCTCTAAATCATCGATGAGGAAAGCCCTCACCTTCTCTTCAATCTCTTGTCTTGACATTTTCTATTTTTTTATTACGTTATTACGATATGACGTTATTACGATATTACAATTAATCCCTCTTCTTCACCACTAAGATACTGTGTCCCTGTCCCAGATGGTCGTGAATCTGCTCGATCTGAAGTCCTGCCTCACGGATACAGGCCTCCATATCCTCTGTGTTATACATCTTAGAGTTGCCGTTGGCGATGGCTGTGAAATAGAGACTCGTCATCGTCAGACAGAAGGCCGCAGGCTCATAACGCTGGCGATCCCAGAGCGTCTCCATGATATAGATGCGCGTCTCTGGTGTCATCGCAGCCTTCGCACGCTTCAAGATGCCTATGATCTCCTCCATCGAGAAGCAGTCGAGGAACTGACTCATCCAAATGGCGTCGAGACCTCCTTTACGCTTGGGGAACAAAGCATTGGGATCGAGCAGGTTGATGCCATACCCTTTGATGCGCTCAGCACCTTTCTTACCCTTGATATTCTCCTGCATCATACCGATCTGCTGGGGCAGGTCGAGAATGGTCACTTCCACCTTCTCGTTATAGCCCACACACTGCAGGGCCCACTTTCCTGTATTACCGCCCACATCGTAGAGTGACCGCACATGGTGCTCGTCGAAGACGATCTTCAGGGCCTCAGGAAACGAGGAGTCACTATAGAAATGGTCAAAGCCAAACCAGCTCTTCTGCACCTGTGGAGGCAGACTCGACAATCCCTCATAGACCGTCGGCCAGTCACCGAAATGCTTCAGCCCCTCAGGCTTGCCGTTTTTCAATGATTCCTCCAGATGGAACCATCCTTCGTAGTTCACGTCGTGGTTGAAGTCAAGGTTCACACGGGTGGCAGGGTCGTTAATCAGAAACCAGCCCGTCTTCGACAACGAGAAACGGTTGGTCTCCTGGTTCACGAAGATGGTACCGATACTGAGCGATGCCTCCAACAGGCATTTCACGGCATAGTCCGTCAGGCCAGTCTGCTCGCAGATCTCCTGACGGGTCAGACCACCCTCGGCATCGCGCAAGAGGTCGAGGATACCCCATTTCACCATCAATCGTGAAGCCTGGAACACCACGGGTCCCCAGGCAATAAACTCCGCCAGTCGCTGCGCCTCGCGCGCACTCAACTGTTCTTCCGTATATTTCTTCTGAAGGGCAGGACTCAGGTTCATATTACTCTGATGCTTTGACAACCATCTTTGCAACGTTCTCGTAACAGGTGCCCAAACGTCTGCCCTCAGTAAAGTCGGCACCTCCGTTGCTGCGAATCTCATGGAGGTCATACTCCACCAGCTTCTTTCCGCTCTTGGCATCGGTGACCACAAGTATGCCTGATATCTCTGCACCACCGGCACTGCCCAGACCACCAAACACGACGGCTACACCTGTCTGACCGAAATCAAGTTTGTTGACGATAACCTTTATCTTCAGGTCGGCCTTGCTGTTGTCGACAATCTGAACACCCTTCTTATTCTTCTTATTAAACATCTTCACAAAACGATCGCGGGCAGTCTGAGCAATCTCAGGCCAGTCGGCCACGTGGTCCTCACCACGATCCTTCAGATACTGCTTCAGGGGTGTTCCTTCTGCAATGGTCTTCGAATAGTCAAATTCAATGACGGCAGTCTTTGCACCGTCCTTCAGAGTCTTTCCGTCACCAGAGATGACTGTCACCTTGTCGTCCTTAGCCTGCGCTGCGACTGCTATCAGCGCCATCAGCGCCATCATCATCTTCTTCTTCATTCTTTTCAAATACTTATGTTCTTCTGTCTAAAATATATTTTAATCTGTTACTGTGTCTAGAAAGATACTATGTCTTCCTAATCACCAAAGCACTATTGGTACCGCCGAAGCCGAACGAGTTGCTCAGCACGGTGTTCACCTCCATGTCTACTGTTTTCGCCGTCAGATTCAGTTTCTCCGAATACTCATCCGGATTCTCGAAATTGATGTTCGGAGCCACGAAGTTATGCTGCATCATCAGCGTACTATACACAATCTCCGAGGCCCCTGCCATCCAGCATTCATGCCCCGTCATCGACTTGGTCGAACTGATGAGTGCACGCTGTCCCTGGAACATACGTCCAAGGGCGATAGCCTCATACATATCACCCTGAAGTGTCGAAGTAGCGTGGGCGTTGATATAGTCGATGTCGTCAAGTGCGATGCCAGCATCCTTCACGGCTCTTGTCATAGCCGTCACACTACCATCGTCACTGGGCTCGGAGATACCTCCGCCGTTGCTCGAGAACCCGTAGCCGATGACCTCAGCGAGGATCGTTGCCCCACGGGCCACGGCATGATCATAATCCTCCAGCACCAGTGCGGCCGCCCCACCACTGGGAATCAGTCCATCACGGTCGCGGTCGAAGGGCCGGCTCGCCTTCGTCGGTTCATCCATATGCACTGAGAAGGCATTCAACGCATCAAACGAAGCCATCGAGTAGTAGTTCGTCTCCTGAGCACCACCACAGAGTACCATATCCTGCAATCCCTGACGGATGAGCATCATACCCAGTCCTATCGAATGACTGCCACTGGCACAGGCCGCCGAGATGGTGAAGTTCACCCCACGCAGATGGAAAATGGTGCTGAGGTTCATGTTCACTGTCGAGTTCATCGACTGGAAGATCAGCCCGTAGCCCAGCATCGCCGTATCGTGTTTCTCGTCCATGATCTTGGACGACTCAATGACGGGTTTGGCCGACGAGTCGTTGCCGAAGATACAACCTACCTCGTTCTGACGCAAATAGTCGTCGCTGATACCCGCCTGTTCAAAAGCCTGGCGCGAGGCCATATAAGCATACTGTGCCTCCTCACTCATGCCGGCCCGCGTGTGACGATCCAACATCTGTTTGGTAATGACAGGTGTCTCCACGATACCTGTCAGTCCACTTCGGTAGCCATACGACAATCGGTCCTTGTCAAGTCCGATGCCCGACTTTCCGTTATACAGTGATTCCTTGACGGTCTCCAGGTCAGTACCTAAGCACGACCAGATACCCATTCCCGTTATTACAACTCTTCTCATTTAATTCTCCTGAGCGGTAGCAAATTTTTCACTTTTCACTCTTCACTTTTCACTTAAGTATAGAGTCCTCCATTGATATTGATGACCTCACCCGTGATATAGGCTGCCTCGTCAGAGGCCAGGAACGCTGCCAGCGCAGCCACCTCCTCCGGCCGTCCGAAACGTCCTGTGGGAATCATATTCTTAAGCTCGTCTACAGGCAGTCCCTTCGTCATATCTGTCTCAATGAATCCTGGAGCAATGGCGTTCACGGTGATGTTGCGTGGTGCCACCTCCTGTGCCAATGCTTTCGTGGCACCGATGATAGCGGCCTTGGCGGCACTGTAGTTCGTCTGTCCGGGCAGTCCTTTCACACCCGACAGCGACGCCATGTTGATAATCCTGCCACCCCGTTTCCTAGGCATCATGTGCTTCAGCAGATGACGGGTGATATAGAAGTAACCGTTGAGCGTCGTGTCCAGTACCTTGTGCCAGTCCTCTTCGGGCATCATGAACATCACGTTGTCCCGTCTGATGCCGGCATTGTTCACCAGCACCCCGAACCAGTCCTCAGGATGCGCCTGTTCCCATGCTGTCAAGGCCGACTCGATGGCCTTGGGATCAGAGGTGTCGAAAGGCAACAGCTCTGCCTTACCACCATTGGCTTCTATTTCATCGGCTACTACCTGTGCTGCCTCTTTGTTATTCAGGAAATTGATGACTACCGGCCATCCCGCTGATGCCAGCCGTAAGGCAATAGCCTTACCGATACCCCGGGATGCACCCGTCACTAAAGCATATTTGGTCATTTTCGATTTGATTATGTTTGTATATCTCTAAATAGCGTGCAAAATTACTCATTTTCCCGCAATTAGCAAAAAAAAAAGACCAAAACTTACTTTTTCTTCCTAAAATGAAAGATATAATACAAACTTTTATTACCTTTGTAGCAGAATATTCAAATATAACAAAAAACAATTAATTAATATGGAACAGCAGAAACGTTATGGTCACTTCGACGACCAGCACCGCGAGTATGTCATCACAGACCCGCAGACCCCTTGGCCCTGGATCAACTATTTAGGCAACGAGGATTTCTTCTCACTCATCTCCAACACCGCCGGCGGCTACTCCTTCTACAAGGATGCCAAGTTCCGTCGCATCACCCGCTATCGTTACAACAACGTACCGATGGACAATGGCGGACGCTATTTCTATGTCAAGGATGGCGAGACGGTATGGAATCCGGGATGGAAGCCCTGCAAGACACCACTCGACTTTTACGAGTGTCGTCACGGTATGAGTTACACCCGTATCACAGGCCGTAAGAACGAGGTGGAAGCCTCTGTGCTTTTCTTCGTTCCCCTGAAGAAATGGGCCGAGGTACAGAAACTCACACTCACCAACCAGAGCAAAGAGACTAAACAACTGAAACTCTTCTCCTTCGAGGAGTGGTGTCTATGGAATGCTGCTACGGACATGGAGAATTTCCAGCGCAATTTCTCGACAGGCGAAGTGGAGATTGAAGGCTCTACGATTTATCACAAGACCGAGTATCGTGAGCGTCGGAACCACTATGCTTTCTATCACGTGAATGCGCCCATCCAGGGCTTCGATACCGACCGCGAAACCTTCGTGGGACTCTACAACGAGTTCGCTAATCCCGATGCCGTGATGGAGGGTAAGCCCCGCAACTCTCATGCCCACGGATGGAGTCCCATCGCTTCGCATTATATCGAGGCGACATTGGCTCCCGGTGAGTCAAAAGACTTTGTCTTCCTGCTCGGATATATTGAGAATGAACAGGACAAGAAGTTCTCCGCACCTCAGGTCATCAATAAGGAGAAGGCTCACGCGCTGATTGCCGAACTCGACACGACCGAGAAGGTTGACAAGGCGTTCGCTGAGTTAAACGAGTATTGGGATGCGCTCCTTAATATATATAATGTACGTACAGGCAATGACAAACTCGACCGTATGGTGAACATCTGGAACCAGTACCAGTGTATGGTCACCTTCAACTTCTCCCGTTCGGCATCGTTCTTCGAGAGTGGCGTAGGTCGTGGCATGGGCTTCCGCGACTCGAACCAGGATCTCGTGGGCTTCGTCCATCAGATTCCTCCGCGTGCCCGTCAGCGCATTATCGACATTGCCTCCACGCAATTCCCCGACGGCGGTTGCTACCACCAATACCAGCCTCTCACCAAGCGTGGTAACAACGACATTGGCGGCGGATTCAACGACGATCCCTGCTGGCTCATCTTCGGTACGGTGGCTTACATCAAGGAGACGGGCGACTTCTCCATCCTCGACGAGATGGTGCCTTTCGACAACCAGCCAGGCTCTGAGGTCACCCTCTTCGAGCACCTGAAGATCTCGATGGATCACGTCATCAAGAACCTCGGTCCGCACATGCTGCCGCTTATCGGTCGTGCCGACTGGAACGACTGTCTCAACCTCAACTGCTTCTCGTGGGATCCCAATGAGTCGTTCCAGACCACTGAGAACGTTTCCGAGGGTACAAAGGCCGAGTCTCTCATGATTGCCGGACTGTTCGTTGTCACGGGCAAGGACTACGTCGCCCTGTGCAAGCAGATCGGCAAGAACGACGAGGCAGAGCGCATGCAACAGGCTGTCGACGCGATGGTCGAGGCCGTGAAGAAGCACGGTTGGGACGGCGAATGGTATCTCCGCGCCTACGACTTCTACGGTCGTAAGATCGGTTCTAACGAGTGTGAGGAGGCCAAAATCTTCATCGAGTCGCAGGGCTGGTGTACGATGGCTGAGATTGGTGCCGAGGAGGGTATGGTGGCCAAGTCGCTCGACTCCTGTAAGAAGTATTTGGAGTGCGAGCACGGTATGGTGCTCAACAATCCCGCCTTCACGAAATACATTTATGAATACGGCGAAATTAGCTCGTATCCAGAGGGTTATAAGGAGAATGCCGGTATCTTCTGTCACAACAATCCCTGGGTTATTATCGGCGAATGTATCGCAGGTCGCGGCAACGACGCCTGGAGTCACTACGCCAAAATCCTGCCTTCGTATGTCGAAGAGAAATACCAGACCTTACATAAGGTAGAGCCTTACGTGAACTGTCAGATGGTAGCCGGTAAGGATGCCTTCCGTCCGGGCGAGGGAAAGAACTCATGGCTCACGGGTACGGCAGCCTGGATGTGGTACACCGTCTCGGAGTTTATCCTCGGCATCAAGCCCGACTACGACGGTATTCGCATCGACCCCTGTCTCCCGGAGACGGCCACCGACTACACCGTTAGCCGTAAGTTCCGCGAGGCTGATTACGAGATCACCATCCATCCGAATGGTTCCCAGAAGGGTGTGAAGCAGATCACGCTCGACGGCCAGCCCATACAGGGCACCGTGATCCCCTACTCCGCCGGTAAGCACATCGTCGAAGTCACGATGTGATTTGTTAAGAGATGATCGTTTACAGTTAATAGTTGATGATAATGACAGGTATGAGAAGTCGCTGGCTGATAGGCGCAACACTTTTCGCGCTACACTTTTCGCTTTTCGTTTCTTGCAGCAGTCAGCCCAGTAAGGAACAGTCAGATAAGGCCGAGAAGTTGATAGAGGCTGCCCACAAGGCTAAAGACTACCAGCAGCTAATGCTGTTGGCAGACAGTTTGGAGAAAGACGGTAGCCTGTCGTCGGCCAAGGCATATTACTGGCGCGGCTATGCCAGCGACAGGACCAACCGCAGGCGGATGGCAGAGTTCTATTTCGATACAGCCATCAAAGCCGCCAGTACCGATGATCCTGACATCTACGCAAAAGCCACCAGTCATTTGGCTAACCTCGTGACAATCAGAGGCGACTATGAGTCGACATTGAAGATTGTCACACCCGTGACCAAACGACTGGAGGAGCTGAAGTGTGATACAACCAGCGACTACATCAACCTGCTCATCTACATCGGCTGCTGTCAGGCCGGTCTCGGCCAGACGGGTGATGAGACGGATGACGGTTTCAACAAGGCCTACCAGAAACATCTCGACAATGTCAGGAAGAACCGTACCGACGAGGCCTACAAGGATGCCATTACCGGACTGATCAATATCACCTACGCATGTATCGTCACCAAAGACTACCGCTCCGCGCTGCGATGGAACTCAAAGTTCGGCGAGCTCGTCAACGAATACGAACAGCGTCCAGGTATCAGCAGCAGCTATATCGACAAGCAGCATGCGCGCTACAACATCTATCAGGCGCAGGCCCTTGAAGGACAGGGAAAGGGCGATGAGGCCGCCAGGGCCTACGAGGCCTTCCGTGCCACAGCGTTCAGCCTCACCCCGGAGGGGCGCATCATGGCCAACGAATACTTGAATGCCGCCAGACGATGGGGCGAGGCTGCCGACAACTACCAGAGCCTCGACGCGCTGCTGGATGAGGAACAGGGCGGCTATACGCTCGACAACATCCAGGAGATGGTGTTGAAGAAATACCAGGCCAATATCCTTGCCGGCCGTAAGGATACTGCCGCCGCCGTCAGCATGCTGTTGTGCGACTCCCTCGCCAACGCCTTCGACCTCGCCAAACGAATCGACGCCGAGGAGCAGGCCACCATCATCAGGAAGGTACAGGAAATCGACGAACAGCAGGCAGCCACCATCCGCCAGCACCAGATGGGCATCTATGGTCTCATTGCCCTCATGTTCCTGATTGCCATTGGTTATATCGCCTATCGTCGGTATCATCATCACCAACTCAAGAAAGCGCATGAGGAACTGCGCAATGACTACGTTAACATCGAGAAGGAGGCTACCGAGCGTTCACGCACAGAGACGGAACAGCGTCTCGCTGCTGCCATCATGCAGCGCCACGCCCTCGCGTCTCCATCTCTCACGACGCCATCTGTCTTCGTCTCGTCCACCCCCGGCACCATGGCCGGAGGCAGCTTCTGCGACACCATTCTCAACGGCGACATACTGACCTTCACCATCGGCAGCGCCACGGGCAAGGGTATCGAGGCCGCTACGGCCGCTGCCATGGCCTGGGCACAGTTCCGCACGGCGGCAGCCCTGAATGCCAGCCCCGACCGTATCGTCAGTGCCATCAGCGAGGCCATCGCCGATGGCAGGAACATGCCCGTCAAGATCTTCGTCGGCTCACTCAACCAGAAGACAGGCATCCTGCACTACTGCAATGCCGGCAACAGCATCCCCCTGCTCTACAGCGAGGAGTTCGGTATGCTGCCCGACGAAGAGAACCCGCCTGCAGGTGCACAGTCTGACTATGCTTACACTTCCAGCCAGACGACCATAGCCGCCGGGAAACTATTGTTCCTCTATACCGACGGTGTCACCGAGGCCGAGAATGCCAGTCATAAGAAGCTCAGCGACAAGCACCTGCGCGGAATGGCACTCCAGGCCATCAAGTTGGATGCCCGTCCTGAACCTTTCTTCAAGAACATCCAGAAG
>JAEEGJ010004332.1_pt1 | contig 48573 bp, 41 predicted proteins | sample 8958761 | NCBI WGS metagenome assembly JAEEGJ01 (sample SAMN16246546, study PRJNA631951) | gut metagenome | biome: gut microbiome; feature: rumen; material: RS-attached | host: Bos | place: Iran: Karaj | collected 2018-10
AAAAAATAAGCTATGATTTTGCAGATGAAATAGATAACCGACTTAAAGATAAAATTGATAAAGATAGCTTTACCTGGTCAATCACTGGTGACGGACTTCTTATTAGTTTTTCGGACTATGAGATAACAAGCTATGCGGATGGAGACCCAGAAATCTTAATAGATGGAGATGACTTAGCCAGAGTTGTTAAGCCTCAATATATCATGACTAATTCACAAGACATGTCAAAGATAGTTAAGGAAAAAGAACTTTCGACAGAAAAGATAAAAAAATAGGACACAAAATAAAGAGCAGTGCAAGGCGACTTAGATTTATCTGTCGCCGAGTCACTGTTTTATTTATTATTTATCCGTTGGCTTTTGCCATAAATTTATCGTTATTTATAATGAAGCGTTCATGGGTGCCCATACCCACCATTCCTTTTTCGTCAGAGCATACCACTTCAAAGGTCAGACGCCTACCGTCTATTTCGATTAATGTAGCATCACAAACGATGGTTTTGCCGATGGAGCTAGGAGCCATATGGCTAACATTAACCTTGGTGCCTACGGAGCCAAGACCTTCTTCAAGCTCTGGCTGAATCATTTTCCAGCAAGTCTCCTCCATAAGTGAAATCATGGCAGGGGTGGCGAAAACCTCCAATGCACCGCTTGTAAAAGCTTTTGCTGTGTTGTCGATTGTAACGGCTGTCTCAGCACGTCCCTTCATTCCTACTTCTAACATAAAGAATGCTCCTTTCATTATAAGTTTTCAATATTGATTATAGCTTATTAGTCAAAGGACAAACAGATATAAGTAAAAAAAATAAAGACTGTTGACAAGAAAAGGAGGAGATTTGAAAGTATATATGATAAAAAGATTTTTGACAATTATGATTCTATCTGTATTTCCGTTTTTGCTAGTAGGATGTGGAAATCATCGCGTTTCTTCGGTGACATCTAACCCCAAGCTTACAATTCAAAATCATAATATTGAGGTAAAATATAATGATGCGACGATGGCAAAGGGATGCTATCCCGTGATGCAACTATCTGAAGAGATGCAGTCTAAGTATCCTAAATTGAAACCTGTCATTGATAAGTTCAATATTGATTGGAAGGAAGATTTTGAAGAACATATTCCTGGCGATTTTTCTGATAATTCTCTTTCGGATTGTGATATTTACTACTGTATAGAAGCAAGTATATCTAGATTTGACGAACAGTTATTTATTGTAAAGTATGATTTATCATATGATTTAGGTGGTCCGCATGGTTATTATTTTACCTATGCGTCTGTCTATAATCCTAACGATGGGAAAATTATCAAACTATCAGATATTGTAAATAACAAAACACGATTGGCAAAAATAATAGCTGAAAAAATTTATGAGATAAATCCAGAATTTGAATACTGGAATTACTATAATTGCAATAATGGTGAAAACTATAAAAGTAGCGATATTAAACAAGCAACAGAATTATTTGAAGAAATGATTAGTGATGACAAAATCACATGGACGATTAATGACAATGGGCTTAATATAATTTTTAACGAATACGATTTGGCGCCACATGGTCAAGGTGGCGAGTTTGATTTTATAATTCCATATGGTGAATTGAAAAATATAATTAAGTCTAAATATATTATAACCAACACACAAGCGATGGATGAAATAGTAAAAACGGAAGATAGCCCTGTAAAACAGATTACAATATTATAAATTTGCTTTACGTGTTAAATGATAATAGAACAATTGTAGGCAACAGTATTTTATGGTATAATTCCACTTCGTAGGTCGTATAGACACTTTGATTATTTCATTATTATATATGATTAGACGGAGGACAATATGAAAGAGATTCTTCAGCAGATTAAGGAAGTGGTTGTAGAGGGCTTCAAAGCATGCGATTACGATGAGAAATATGGTATGGTTAGCCTTTCTAACAGACCAGACCTTTGCCAGTTCCAGTGTAATGGGGCTATGGCTGCAGCAAAGGAATACAAGAAGGCACCTATTGCCATTGCAAACGAGGTGGTAGAAAAGCTTGCTGGCAATGCCATGTTTTCAAAGTGCGAGGCATGTCCTCCTGGATTTATAAATATCAATCTTTCAGATGAGTTTATTGCAAGTTTCGTTTCTGGTATGGCTGATGACACAGAGCGTTTTGGAGTGGATAAGGTAGCTTCACCTAAGAAGATTATGATTGATTACGGCGGACCAAACGTTGCTAAGCCACTTCACGTTGGCCACCTTCGTTCTGCTATTATCGGTGAGTCAATCAAGCGTACAGCTCGATTCATGGGCGACGAGGTTATCGGTGATGTGCATCTTGGAGACTGGGGTCTTCAGATGGGACTTATTATCACAGAGCTTAAGCTTCGCAAGCCAGAGCTTGTATATTTTGATGAGAATTATGATGGAGAATACCCAACAGAGGCTCCATTTACTATTTCAGAGCTTGAGGAGATTTATCCTTGTGCATCAGGCAAATCCAAAGAGGATGAGGCTTATAAGGAGGCTGCTATGACAGCTACATACGAACTTCAGCATGGTCGCAAGGGTTATCAGGCACTTCTTTCACACATCCTTAATGTGTCAGTTTCTGACCTTAAGAGAAACTATGAGAAGCTTGATGTTACTTTTGACCTTTGGAAGGGTGAAAGCGATGCTCAGCCTTATATTCCAGATATGGTTCAGAAGATGAAGGATGATGGCTTTGCTTATATCTCTGAGGGGGCTCTTGTAGTAGACGTTAAAGAGGATACCGATACAAAAGAGGTTCCACCTTGTATGATTCTTAAGTCAGACGGTGCATCTCTTTACAATACAACAGATCTTGCTACTATGGTTTGGAGAATGAAGGATTACAATCCAGATTCCATTGTCTATGTAGTAGACAAGCGTCAGGAGCTTTACTTTACACAGGTGTTTAGATGCGCCAAGAAGACAGGCATCGTTCCAGAAAGCACTAACCTTTACTTCGTAGGATTTGGTACTATGAACGGCAAGGATGGCAAGCCATTTAAGACACGTCAGGGTGGCGTTATGAGACTTGAGTATCTCCTTTCAGAAGTAGAAGAGAAGATGCTTGAGAAGATTAAAGAGAATGGTACAATGAATGATGAGGATGCAGATAACACTGCTAAGATAGTTGGTCTTTCAGCAGTTAAGTATGGTGACCTCTCAAATCAGGCATCAAAGGATTACATCTTTGATATCGATAGATTTACTTCATCTGAGGGTAACACAGGCCCATACATCCTTTATACAATAGTTAGATGTAAGTCAATTCTTGCTAAGGCAGGAGTTAGCACATCTGATGGTGCTATTCTTCCAGCTCACTCAGAGTCTGAAAGAGGTCTCCAGCTTGAGCTTACTAAGTTTATGGCAGCTTTAAATAGTGCATATGAGGATATGGCTCCTCACAAGATTTGTGCTTATATCTATGATTTGGCAAATGCATTCAACAAGTTTTATCATGATACAAAGATTTTGGCTGAGGAGGACGAGGCTGTTAAGGCTAGCTACTTGAAGCTTTTATGCCTTACTAAGGATGTTCTTGAAAAGGCAATCGACCTTCTTGGTTTCAAAGCACCGGAGCGTATGTAATGTCTGAACATTCATTTTTACCAATTGATTTTGTTAATCGCATGGAGCAGGACTTAGGTCCAGACTTCCATGCGTTTTTGCGTTCTTACGACGAGAACAAGATATCAGCCCTTAGATTCAATCCTATTAAGGCTGATAAGGCAGCTGCCACAGCAATGGCAGGGATTATTAAGGAGCAGGTGGAGTGGAGTCCAAATGGCTACTATTACGATGATGAATCAAGGCCTGGATTACATCCATACCATCAGGCAGGTGTTTTCTACATTCAGGATGCATCTGCACAGCTTCCAGTGGAGATGCTTTCACCTGAACCTGGAGATTATTGTCTTGATTTATGCGCAGCCCCTGGGGGCAAATCAACCCAAATAGCCGGATACCTACAGGGTGAGGGTATACTGGTTTCCAACGAGCCAATGAAAAACAGAGCTAAGATTCTCTCTGAGAATATAGAAAGGCTTGGCATTAGAAATGCCATTGTAACCTCTGAGTATCCAGACAAGTTGGCAGAGAATTTCATAGAGTACTTTGACAAGATAATGGTTGATGCACCTTGCTCAGGTGAGGGTATGTTTAGAAAAAATCATGATGCCTGTCAGGAGTGGTCACTTGAATCGGTAGAAATGTGCGCCAACCGTCAGGCAGAGATTTTAGATAGAGCCTATGAGATGCTAGTGCCAGGTGGTAGATTGTGCTACAGCACCTGTACCTTTGCTAAGCTTGAGGACGAGGAGGCTGTTGCTGACTTTATTAGTCGTCATCCAGATATGAGTCTTATTAAAGAATGTAGACTCTGGCCACATCAGGTTAAGGGAGAGGGACATTACGCAGCTCTTTTAGAGAAGGCAGACGATGGTCGAGGCCAGGCATGCAGAGTCATTAGAGATGAGATTTCCCTTAAAAAGATTAACGATAAAATATTAAATGATTATTTAATATTTGCAAAAGAGGCGCTAAATGAGCCTATCAAAGACAATCTGTTATTGCTGGGGGATTTGTTGTATCATCTTCCAAAAGGTTGTCCTGACTTCTCAAAACTTCATGTCTTAAGAGGAGGATTGTTCCTTGGTACCCTTAAGAAAAATCGTTTTGAACCTAGTCATGCATTAGCTTTAGCCCTAAAGAGCGATGAAGTTAAAAATACATTTAATTTAAGTAAAGACTCTGCAGAAATACAGAATTTCCTTCGAGGGCAGTCACTCTATGGTGATGTTAAAGATGGATGGACTTTGATTACTGTAGATGGTTATTCAGTTGGATGGGGAAAGGCTGTTAAGGGACAAATCAAGAATCACTATCCAAAGGGACTTAGACTTATGTAAATTATTATGGCTACGTTTGATGGTCAGTAAAATATAGCTTGTGAAAGGTTAGTATTGATGAATTCAACTTGGGGAATAATGGCCCACGTAGATGCGGGCAAAACTACATTATCGGAAGCAATTTTATATAACGGGGGTAAAATAGCGTCCATTGGTCGTGTTGACCATGGTGACGCTTTTTTAGATACAGATTCCCAGGAAAAGACTAGAGGAATCACCATATATTCTAAGCAAGCTGTGTTTGATTATGATGGCTCTATGATTACATTGCTTGATACTCCGGGGCATGTGGATTTTGCTGCGGAAACTGAGCGCGCTCTTTGGGCCTTAGATGGAGCAATTCTTTTAATCAGTGGTACGGCAGGAGTTCAGCCTCATACCAAGACTCTTTTTTCTCTCTTAGAAAAATTCAATATTCCTACAATTATTTTTATTAACAAAATGGATATGCCAGATTGCGATAGAGAGGAGTTGTTAGCTGGTATTAAAGCTGAGCTTGCAGATAACTGTGTGTTTTACGATGATGCTGAGGCCATTGCATCTGAGGACGAATGCGCCATGGATGAATACTTAGAGGAAGGCAAGCTTTCTTTTGCTACTGTTAATCAGCTTATTTTAGATAGAAAGATTTTTCCGATTCTATCAGGCTCTGCTCTTAAGAATCAGGGCGTAGATGATTTGCTTAAGCTGATAGCGGCACTGGAAAAAGAGATGGCTAATAGCCTTCAAGGATTATCAGAGGAGCCTTTTGGCGGGCGAGTTTATAAGATTGAAAGTCTTGGAAGAGACACAAGGCTTACTTTTGTAAAGCTTACATCAGGCAAAATCAAGGTTAAGCAGGTATTGCCTAATGGGGAAAAGGTGGACCAGATTCGTATTTATTCTGGCCTTAAGTACCAGCAGGTTGATGAGGCAGGGGTATCACAGCTAGTTGCCTTGGTTGGACCAAAGGAAACATACGTGGGCCAGGGCCTTGGAGTGGAAGATGACAGGCCTGAGCTTACACTTACACCTGTCCTTCAGTATCAGATTTGTTTTTTGGATGATACTGTTCCTAGGGTGGCATTTCCAAAGCTTATGGCTTTAAATGAAGAGGACCCTTCACTAAAGGTTACTTGGGATTCTGCTTTAGATCAGATTAAGTTAAATCTTATGGGGCAGGTACAGACAGAGATTTTAACTGCACGAATTGAAAAGGAGCTTGGTCTAAAGGTTGAGTTTCAGGAGTGCGGTGTTTTATATAAGGAGACTATCGCAAATGCGGTTGAGGGGGTAGGTCATTTTGAACCACTTCGTCATTATGCGGAGGCCCATATTTTGATGGAGCCTCTTGAAAGTGGCAGTGGAATTGTAGTGGATACAGATGTTTCCACAGACGAACTGGCTCTTAACTGGCAAAGGCTTATCACAACCCATATTTTGGAGAAGGAGCATCTAGGAGTTGCAATTGGAGCACCGTTAACAGATGTTAAATACACTATTGTAGGAGGACGGGCTCACATTAAGCATACAGAGGGTGGTGACTTTAGAGAGGCCTCTTATAGAGCAATTCGACAGGGACTTATGGAGGTTGGTACCAAGATTTTGGAGCCTTATTTTAGATTCGTAATTACGGTGCCATCAGGTCAGATAGGTCGTGTTATGACTGATATCCAAAATCTTAAGGGAAGCTTTGAGGCACCAACAGAGGAAAATGGAGTATCAACAATAACTGGTCGTGCACCAGCAGCCACCATTAGGAATTATCAGGTGGAGCTTGCAACCTTTTCAAAGGGCGAGGGCAGAATCTCATTGGTTTATGACGGATACGATGAATGTCACAACCCTGAGGAGGTGATTGAAGCTTCAGGTTATAATCCGGATAGCAACGTTGACAATCCAGCTGCATCGGTATTTTGTAGTCATGGCTCTGCGGAAATTGTGCCTTGGCAGCAGGTAAAGGAGCGATGCCATGTGCCTTGCCTAAAGGATAAGACTGTGGATGATGACCTAGAGATTCCAGCAGGCAAGCGAATGAACCATGATGTTGATGAGTGGTTGGACCCAGATGAGATAGATAAAATATTGTATAGCGCAACCCATAGCAACCATGGGAAAAACCCTAAAAAGGGTTGGCATTACGGCGATGGTAGCCATGTAAGAAGAGTGGATTCTGACTATGTCTATAAGGCACCTAAGGAAATCAAGCCTAGGGATAAATACCTCTTGGTAGATGGCTACAACCTTATCTATGCTTGGCCCGAGCTTAAGGAAGTGTTGGATATAAATCTAGATGGAGCCCGTGGAAAGCTTCTTGATATATTAAGCAACTACAAGGCTATGACAGACTATAACGTAATTGCGGTTTTTGATGCCTACAAGGTGAAGAGGCATGAGGTGACTGCCTCAGATTATCTCAACATCCATCAGGTGTTTACTGCGGAAGCCCAGACGGCAGATGCCTATATAGAGCGCTTCACTCACGAGCACGGCAAGAAATACGATATAACGGTTGTCACATCTGATGGAATGGAGCAGGTTATCATTAGAGGCGCTGGCGCTAAGCTGCTATCTTCTAGAGAGTTTATTGCTGAAGTAGAGCGCAAAGCCATAGAGCTTCGAGAAGCCTATGATATTAAATAGTTGAAAGTGCCTCTGTTACTATTCGCAGTCTTTTAGATTTAATTTTCTTGGGGAGACTCCTGCCACGTAGTTATAGGTTCAATCACAGAATAATGATTCTCTATAGTTGCTGCATGTAGCTTTCTTTATTGTGGGTGTTCTTTCAATTATTTGCACTTCTTTCGCTACAGTATGTATGGATCAGACACACTCTATATAAAGTAGATTCCCCTATAAAGGTGTATGGACCCTAGTTGCCTGATTTGTGGAATGAATCTAGTGGAATAGAAAATGAGTTTTGAAAGATATGGGCAGACCGAGCCAAGGACGGCGAGGTCAAGGAAAGTTGAACATGGATGTGAATCTTGACTGGTGCCCATATCTCCAAAACTCATTTTCTTAATTACACTTGATGAATGTAACATGAAGGCAACTAGGGTCCATATACCTTATAGGGGAATTATGTAATCTTAAAGTGTCTGATCCGTACATACAGTAGCTTCAAAGTGCAAAATCAATGAAAGGACACCCACTTAAAGCTACATTTGCAGCAACAAGAGAATCTATTATTCTGTTCTAATTCACCTATAACTACGTGGCAGGAGTCGCCCCCTAGAGAATTAAAGAATAACTGCGAATAGTAACGACAGCCACAAAGTGTCCACAATATATCCATATTTATTGGTTATAATTCAATTTGAGCCGTGTGCTGGGGAGGATAGCTGTTGTGTCTTTGGAGGGCATGTATGGCTATGAATGAGTTAGAGAGAGTAGAAAGGAATAAGCGCCTTATTCGAGAAAATCAGTTTGATACACTGACGAGTTTGCCTAATATGTCCTATTTTTTGCAGTTGGCGGACGCAGGCAAAAAGTTGATGGTGGCTGATGGCAAGCGTCCTGTTATGCTGTATTTTGATTTAAAGGGAATGAAGTTCTTTAACGAAAAGTATGGGCTAAAGGAAGGGGACAATTTGCTGATTGCTTTTGCCAAAGTGTTGGAGAACCATTTTTCCGTAAAATGCTGCGGCAGAATGGGGCAGGATCATTTTGCGGCTTTTGGCGATGAGGAGGGGATTGAGGACAAGCTCCTTGCCATTTTTAAGGATTTTAAACACGTTAATGACGGAAGAACGTTGCCGGTACATGCAGGCATTTATCCTATGTCTTTTGAGGATGTAAGTGCAAGTACCGCCTGCGATAGAGCAAAGCTTGCCAGCGATAAGGAAAAGGGTGTTCACGTTTGTACGTACACTTTTTATGACGAGGAGTTACATAAAAGGTCTAATAGAGTTATTTATGTCTTAAATAATTTCGAAAAAGCTATAGAGGAAAAATGGATAAGGCCATATTACCAGCCAATTATTCGTTCGGTTAACGGCAAGATCTGTGATGAAGAGGCCCTTGCTAGATGGATTGACCCTACGGAGGGAATAATTCCACCGGACGAGTTTATCTATGTGCTAGAAGATGCCAAACTGATACATCTTTTGGATTTGCACATTGTGGAGATGGCTCTTGCTGATATGAACCATACCAAGAGTTTGGGGCTTCCGGTTATTCCTGTATCTATTAACATTTCAAAATATGATTTTCATTTATGCGATATAGTTGGAGAGATTTTAAAACGAGTTAGGTTTGCAAATATAGATCCAAGTTTGATTACTCTTGAGGTAACAGAGAGTGCATCAACACTAGATAAAGATTTTTTGCAGGAGCAGATTGCAAAGGTTCATGCTGCGGGCTTTAAGATTTGGATGGATGATTTTGGCAGTGGCTATTCATCTCTTAACATGCTGCAAAGCTTTGATTTTGACACAATCAAGTTTGATATGAGATTCATGCGAGAATTTGCTGAGTCCAAGAAGAATCATGTAATCATGAAGGAATTGGTCCAGATGATTACAAAGCTTGATATAGATACAGTCATAGAGGGTGTTGAGACAATAGAACAAGCTAGATTTTTAAGAGAAATTGGTGCAAATAAAATGCAGGGTTACTATTGGGGCAAGCCAAATTCTCTTGAAAACAAGCATTTGATTATTAAAACAAGTATCGGAAATCCTACAGAGGAAGTTAGTGAGTCAAAGTACTACGAACTAATCAGTAAGGCTAACTTGATTGAACCGGATATTGATGAGGAATATCAAATTGATCCTGATAATTTCTTTGGCCCACACCCTATGGGGGTAATAGAAATAGTTGATGGCCAGCTAGAGATTCTAAGGTACAACAAGACCTATGCCATGTTTTTGCTCAATACAGAGTTTATCAATAAAGAGGATTTGGGCACTGGTAAAATATTGATTAAAAGGATGCCGGAACCACGATTTATGGAGGCAGTTGATAAGTGCTTTGAATCTGGTAAATGGGAGAGGTTACAGAATAGCCATGAGGGAAAATTCCTTGTTGATGTATTTTTGAAGGCAATAGGAAAAAATGAGCTGACGAAAGCAGTGGCATTAGAGGTTGTAATTGTGTCTATTTCTAATGAATAAAGGTTTGACCTAAGAGGCGAAAAAATATAATATGTTTCATAGGGATTAAGGTGTCCATATGTTTCGTTTATACGAAGTAGTATGGGTGAAAAGGGAATCTGGTGAGAATCCAGAACGAAGCCGTCACTGTGTTAGGGAGTTTGCTTTCAAAAACACTGAGTTTTATTGGGAAGGGAAAGCAAGCGTTGATCGAAGTCAGGAGACCTGCCTAATCTTACAATTAATGATTTGCGGACTTCGAATCTTAATTTATTATGATTGTTAGGGTCCACTTGGGCCCTTTTTTAATTTTTGAGTCTGCATATATTTTCATTATGGAGGAAATTATAATGAAGAAACAATTAGTGTTTGGACTTGCTATGGTTATGGTTGCAAGTTCATTTATGGCATGTGGTGACACATCCAAGAAGCCAACTGCACCTGAGACAGAGCAAGAGGCAGTGGAAATTTCACAGGAGGATGAAGATCAAGTGGCAGCAGATAATTGTGCAGCACTTATTGATGCTATTTACGTTCAAGAGCGCAATGACAGTACAGATGAGCAGTGTGCCGCAGCTAAGCAGGCTTGGGATAATCTTACAGATGCCCAGAAGGAATTAGTTGAAGGCGAGAACGCTGACCCTGATTACTTTGGTAGAGATACAGGTGATGCTTCTGCAGATGATCCTTTAAATCAGGATGAAATCGGCGAGAAGGAAATCCTTGTTGTAAGTTTTGGTACATCATTTAATGATAGCAGAGCAGCTGACATCGGTGGAGTAGAAAAGGCCATCGCAAAGGCAAATCCAAATTGGTCAGTTCGCAGAGCATTTACATCACAGATTATCATTAATCATATTCAGGCACGTGATGATGAGAAGATTGATAATGTGGAGCAGGCATTAGATAGAGCTGTGGCAAACGGTGTTAAGACTCTTGTAGTTCAGCCTACACACCTTATGCACGGCGCTGAGTATGATGATTTGGCAGCAGCTGTAGAAAGCTATAGCGACAAGTTTGATTCAGTAAAGATTGCTGAGCCATTGCTTGGACAGGTTGGAGCAGATGCAAATGATATTAACGCTGACAAGAAGAATGTTGCAAAGGCAGTAGTTGCTCAGGCAGTTGCTGATGGAAACTTTGCTTCAATAGAGGCAGCTGCAAAGGATGGTGTAGCATTTGTATTTATGGGACATGGTACAAGTCACACAGCGAAGGTTACATATTCTCAGATGCAGACTCAGATGGATAAGCTTGGATATGACAACGTATACATCGGAACAGTAGAGGGTGAGCCTGAGGAGACAGCTTGCGAGAATATTATTGAGGCTGTTAAGGCGGCTGGATATACAAAGGTTGTTCTTAGACCACTTATGGTTGTTGCTGGTGATCACGCAAACAACGATATGGCAGGTGACGATGAGGATTCATGGAAGTCTATGTTTACAGCAGCAGGCGATTTTGAGTCAATTGATTGCCAGATTGCAGGCTTAGGTGAAATCGAGGCTGTTCAAAAGATTTATGTAGAGCATACAAAGGCAGCATTAAAATAAACAAAGATTAGAGGCAAAAAATGAAAAGAAAATTTTTAGGAATTATGCTTGCATGTCTAGTGGCATGTACAGCTTGTGGAAGTAATAATGATTCAGCGACTATTCAAGAGCAGGAGGTTGCTGAAGAGACAGTTTCAGAAGAGGTAAGCGAGGAAGCTCCTGCAGAGGCAGAGGACAAGCCAGAGGAACCTACTTCAGTTGCTGAAGCTAATACAGCTATATTAGATTTAGCTGACGGAGTTTATGAAGTAGACTTTACTACAGACAGCAGTATGTTCCATGTTAACGAGGCTTTAAATGACAAAGGAACACTCACAGTAAAAGATGGTGTTGGAACAGTCCACATTTCTCTTACTTCAAAGAATATTGTTAATCTATATCCAGGACTTGCTGCTGATGCCGAGGGGGATACAGAGGGTATTCTTCAGCCAACAGTTGATACAGTAGAGTACGATGACGGTACAACAGAAGAGGTAAATGGATTTGATGTACCGGTAGCTGCTATCGATGAAGAGTTTGATTTAGCTTTAATCGGTACCAAGGGTACTTGGTATGACCACAAGGTTAAGGTTTCAAACCCTGTAGAATCTTCTGAAGAGGAATAATCTTTTAATGAAAAGAGTAACAGTATTAGCTGCGGCCATAGCAATTTTGCTCACTGGCTGCAGCTATATTAATAATAACAAGATAGAAAAAAATACTTACCAGTGTCAAGTGACGCTAGAAGGCGGAAGTGGAAGAGCATCTGTTAATTCTCCTGCAGAGGTTTATAAAGAAGGGGCAGATAAATCAGTTGAGTTGATTTGGTCTAGCTCAAACTACGATTATATGATTGTAGATGAAGTGCGCTATGATAACAGCGCTGAAGCTGGAGCAAATTCCGTATTTGTAATACCATTTGAGGAATTTGATAAGCCATTTACGGTAATTGCAGATACAACCGCCATGAGTGTGCCTCATGAGATAGAGTACACCATCACTGTTTTTAGCCCAGACAAACAGACAGATGTTGGCAAAGAAGAAGAGAAAGTTGATGCTGTAGAGTCTAAGGATGAGCCAGTAAGTCTAGGCAATTTGACAAAGACGGGTTCCATGGTCTTAGAATATGCCAAGGAATATGCAGTTGACTACTACTCAGATGCAAAAGGAAATGCATATTCATTTATAACAATTGGAGGGGATGAAAGCCCTCAGTATATTCTTTTTGGCTCGATTGCAAAGAAACCAGCTGGCGTATCTAAAAACGTGGTGTATCTTTCTGATGTAGACAGCACCTATTTAGTTTCAACTTCGGTAATGGATTTGATAGCTAGTATTAGCGCTCTTGATAATATCAAGTTTACTGGCACAGAGGAGGAAGACTGGTATATTGATGAAGCTGTAGATAGAATGGAATCAGATGATATCTTGTACGCAGGCAAGTATTCTGCTCCGGACTATGAATTGTTGGTTTCTGATAATTGCAATTTAGCTATTGAAAATACCATGATCTACCACAATCCTGAGGTTAAAGAAAAGCTAGAGTCCCTTGGTATACCAGTAATTGTAGAACGTTCAAGCTACGAGAAAAGTCCACTTGGTAGGGTGGAGTGGATAAAGCTATATGGACTTATTTATGGCAAAACTGAGATTGCGGAGAATTTTTTCAATGCCCAGAAAAAGCGAGTAAAGAATATTTCTGATTTTGAAAATACAGGAAAGACAGTTGCATTTTTTACTGTGGATTCTAATGGTATGATTAGTGTTAGAAAGCCAGGGGATTACATTACTTCTATGATTGATATGGCCGGCGGTGTTTATGTGCCAAAGGATTTGGAAGTGACTGAGGACAATGCGGTTTCTAACATGAAAATAACTGCGGAAGATTTTTATATGGGAGCTGTTGATGCAGATATTTTAATATATAACAGCACCATAGTAGGAGAGTTGGAAAGTCTAGAAGAGCTTTTATCTAAGGCTGAAATTTTAAGGGATTTTAAGGCCGTAAAGTCAGGTAAAGTATATTGTTTGGATAAGGGCTATTTCCAACAGAGCGGAGATGTGGCAGAATTTATAGAGGATGTAAATATTATTTTGAATGATAAGGACAAAAATTTGACTTACATTTATAAACTTGGGGGAAGCCAGAGTGAATAATAGCAGACGTTATGGGTTAATATTTGGGATAATGATAGTGGTGCTATTTATGTTGTTCATCATTACTGTTGGCATGGGCAGTGCTGACATTAGGGTGAAGGACATTATTAAATCGCTGGTTAATCCAGGGGATGTTTATCTTGGAAAGATTATTATTTCTATTAGATTGCCTAGGGTTATTGCGGCCATAGTTCTTGGCGGCGCCCTGGCAACTTCTGGATTTTTGCTTCAAATCTTTTTTGGAAATCCAATTGCTGGACCTTATGTGCTTGGTATTTCTTCTGGAGCTAAGCTGATAGTTGCCCTTGTGATGGTTGGACTTTTAAGCCAAGGGGTATACATAAGCTCCATGGGAATGGTTATAGCAGCTTTTATTGGCTCATTGTTATCAATGGGCTTTGTTATGATACTTGCAAACAAAGTCAAAAACATGTCATTTCTAGTTGTGTGTGGAGTCATGATTGGATATATCTGTTCCGCAATTACGGAATTCGTTATCGCATTTGCGGATGACAGCAACATTGTTAATCTCCACAACTGGTCTTTAGGCAGCTTTTCTGGAATTGCCTGGGACGATGTGATTATTTCTGTAATCATAGTTTTTGTGACATTATTATTTACCTTTTATATTTCTAAACCAATTGGAGCCTATCAGTTGGGAGAGGCATACGCTAGAAATATGGGGGTGAACATTAAAAGGCTTAGAATTCTTTTGATTTTGTTTTCAAGTATACTTTCGGCAACTGTAACAGCTTTTGCTGGGCCAATATCTTTTATAGGTATAGCGGTGCCTCACATTATGAAATCAATTTTGAAAACTGCAAAGCCCATAGTGATGATTCCTGCAACATTTTTGGGCGGAGCAATTATCACTCTCATTTGTGATTGCATTGCAAGAACGGCATTTGCACCTAGAGAATTGAGCATCAGTGCTATTACAGCCTTGGGCCTTGGGCCAGTGGTTATATATCTGATTATTAAACGTAGGGAGGTTTCCCATGGCTAAAGGTATAGATTTACAGTCTTTGACTGTGGGTTATAAGAATCCAGTTATTGAGCAGGCCACCTTTACGGTTGAGCAGGGGGATATTGTGGCTTTAATTGGGCCAAATGGAGCCGGCAAATCCACGGTATTAAAGACCATTGTTAGGCAGATTCAAAAGCTTGAGGGCAAGGTATTTGTCCTTGGAAATGATGAGGAGAATTTATCTGAAGAGGATTTGGCAAAGACTCTTTCAATGGTTACAACAGAGCCAGTTAGGCCAGAGCTTATGAGCGCTTATGAAGTGGTGGCTACCGGTAGATATCCTTATACTGGAAGGCTGGGGCTTCTTGCTAAGGAGGATCTTGAAAGGGTAGAAGAGGCCATTAAGTTAGTTGGGGCTAAAAATGTGGCTGACAAGGATTTTATGAAAATAAGTGATGGGCAAAAGCAGCGAGTGATGCTTGCAAGAGCAATTTGTCAGGAGCCAAAGGTTTTGATATTAGATGAACCAACGTCATTTTTAGATATCCAGTTTAAGATAGATATTTTGTCGGTAATTAAAAGGTTGGCAAGAGAGAAGAATATAGCAGTTTTAATGTCCATTCATGAGCTGGAGTTTGTCCCAGCGGTGGCGGATTATGTTGTGGCTGTGGATGGAGGAAAGGTTGTTAAAATCGGAAAGCCAAATGAGGTTATAACTGGTCCACAGATTGAGGAGATTTATCACATGAAAAAGGGCACGGGGGCACCTTTGGTGGAATCTATGTGGCAGTATGCCAAGGGACTAGAGTCGATTTTGAAATCCAAATAAGGGGTATATATGGCAAAAGTAATTATGGTTCAGGGCACAATGTCAAATGTTGGCAAGAGCTTACTAGTAGGGGCCCTATGTAGAATATTTAAACAGGACGGTTTGAAGGTTATGCCTTTCAAATCTCAAAACATGGCCCTTAACTCCTTTGTTACGGCAGACGGATTGGAGCTTGGAAGGGCTCAGGCTATGCAGGCAGAGTGTGCCGGTGTGGCGCCTAGTGTCTACATGAACCCTATTTTGTTAAAGCCTACTAATGACATAGGCTCCCAGGTGATTGTAAACGGCGAAGTTATGGGAAATATGTCTGCCAGAGATTATTTTGCGTACAAGAAGAAATTGATTCCTGATATCTTGAAGGCATTTCATAAGCTAGAAGAGATGGCAGATGTTATAGTGATAGAGGGGGCAGGCTCCCCAGCTGAAATCAATCTAAAGGCGGATGATATTGTAAATATGGGAATGGCAGAGCTTGTGGACGCTCCTGTTTTACTTGTTGGAGACATCGATAGAGGCGGAGTATTCGCACAGTTACTTGGTACCTTGGAGCTTCTAGAGCCAAAGGAAAGAGATAGAGTTAAGGGGCTTGTGATAAACAAATTCCGCGGAGATAAGACTTTACTTGATTCGGGAATAGAGATGCTTGAGGATATGGGAAAGGTGCCTGTTATTGGTACAGTTCCATACACTAGGCTGCAGATAGATGACGAGGATAGCCTTAGCGAGAGGCTTAGAAATAATTTTGGGGAAGTTGAAAATGTAGTGGTGGATATAGCGGTTGTTCGACTGCCAAGGATTTCAAACTTTACTGATCTGGCGCCATTTGAAAGTATACCCAATGTGCAGGTGAGATTCATTACAAATCCAAGGGAAATTGAAGGTGCAGAACTTGTGGTTATTCCTGGCAGCAAGAATACAATTGCTGACCTTAGATGGATGCGTGAATCTGGGATGGAGGCAGCTGTAAAGCGCTTTGCCAAGTCTTCACCGGTGGTTGGTATTTGCGGAGGCTTTCAAATACTTGGAAATATGGTTACAGACCCAGATGTGGTTGAAGAGGGAGGTAGCATTCGTGGCTTGGAATTACTTCCTTTAACTACCAGATTATCTGGACAGAAATACCGCAGCCAGACTGAGGATTGTTTCGATGATTTAAAGGGATTCTTTAAGGATTTGTCTGGAAGAGAGTTTGTAGGTTACGAGATACACAATGGATTTTCGGACCTTGATTTAGATGAGCCAGATATGGTTGTAGAAAGGGATGAAGAGGGCAATATTATTCTTCTTCAAAGGGGAAATGTCCTTGGAACTTACGTCCATGGAATTTTTGATAATGAGGACCTGGCATTTTTACTTGTAAATAATATCGCAAATACGAAGGGCTGCACCTTAGGGGCTGATGCAGATTTTGACTATCAGGCCTTTAAGGAAGGCCAGTACGATAAGCTGGCTCAGGTTGTGAGAGATAATATTGATATGGCGGCAGTTTATCGGATTTTGAACAAGGAAGACTAGGATTTGTAGGAGTGAATTTTGGATAAAATAGAATTTGTCTTACCAAATGAAATAGAAAAACGAAGCTTTGAAATCATCGGGCAGGAGCTTCAGACTATGGGAATTGAGCTTAATCCAATAGAAGAGCCAGTGACTAAGCGAGTGATTCACACCAGCGCCGATTTTGATTACGCCAAGACTATGTGCTACTCCAAGGATGCAATACAGATTGCCCATGAGCTTATTAAATCAGGCGCTGATATTGTTACCGACACCAATATGACCAAGGCAGGCATCAACAAGACTAGGTTAGCCTCATTCGGAGGTCAGGTGCACTGCTTTATGGCCGACGAGGCTGTGGCAGCCGAAGCTAAAGAGCGACAGGTCACTAGAGCTACCGTATCAATGGAGCGGGCAGCTGAGATTGGCAAGCCAGTTATATTTGCCATTGGAAATGCACCGACGGCGCTCATCAGTCTTTATGAGATGATGGAGGCTGGAAGGTTTACACCAGAATTTGTAATTGGAGTTCCGGTTGGATTTGTTAACGTTGTGGCTGCCAAGGAATTATTCCTTGAATCAGATGTACCTTACATTATCAACCGCGGCCGAAAGGGTGGCAGCAACATAGCAGCAGCCATTGTAAATGCACTGCTGTATTCATTATAGGAGGGAAGCCTTGAGGAAGGGATTTACAACTGGGAGCTGTTCGGCTGCGGCTGCGAAGGCGGCGGCGTATATGTTGCTGAGCGGAAGCTGTAAGAATAGGATAGAGATAGAGACTCCTGCGGGGGTGATGTTTGATGCTGAAATAGTGGACATTGAAAGAAATGGCAATCAGGTAACCTGTGCTGTGATAAAGGATGGTGGCGATGACCCGGACGTGACAACGGGAGCACATGTGGTGGCGACAGTCACAGTGGCGGAGGAAAACTCTGAAGCACTATCTGGCAAAGCGAAGGTTATTATTGATGGAGGAGAAGGTGTTGGAAGAGTTACGCTTCCGGGACTTGATCAGCCTGTGGGAAATGCGGCGATAAATCACGTGCCAAGAGAAATGATTGAAAAAGAAGTCCTTGAGGTGTGTAATCTACTTGATTTTAATGGCACCTTAAATGTAATCATTTCTGTTCCTGAGGGTAAGGATTTGGCTGGCCACACTTTTAATCCGAGGCTTGGAATCGAAGGTGGGATTTCTATTCTTGGAACTACCGGGATTGTGGAGCCAATGAGCAATAAGGCTTTGGTGGATACAATCAAGGTTGAGTTATCTCAAAAGAAGGCTTTGGGCCATAACTGGGTGGCAGTATCTCCAGGTAATTATGGGCAGAAGTTTATGCTAGATAAGTTTGGCTATGATTTGGATAAAAGCGTAAAGTGTTCTAACTTTATAGGTGAGACAGTTGATATGGCAAAGCAGATGGGATTTGAGGGAATACTACTCACTGGCCACATAGGAAAGATGATAAAAGTGGCTGGAGGCATTATGAATACCCATTCTCATGAGGCGGATGCAAGAATGGAAATCCTTGCAAGCTGTGCTTTGCGCGCTGGCTGCGATGGCCAGGTGGCAAGGGATGTTTTAGACTGTCTTAATACAGAGGAAGCCCTAAAGATAATCGAGGCCAATGGTATTTTAGAAGAGACTATGGCAAATGCCATGGAAAAGATTTTGTTTTATCTGGACTTTAGATGCGGTGGAGCTCTTAAGCTCGAATGTATTTTATATTCAAATGATTATGGTATTTTGTCAAAGTCTAAAGGGGCAGTTAAAGTTATTGAGGAAATGATATAGGATAATAGTATGGTTTATTTTGTTGGTGCAGGCTGTGGAGCCGCAGATTTAATAACGGTTAGAGGAATGAAATTGCTAGAGCAGGCTGATGTGATAATTTACGCTGGCTCTCTAGTTAATCCTGAACTTTTAGATTACGCAAATACGAATTGCAAGATTTACAACAGTGCCACTATGACCTTGGATGAGGTGACAGCAGTGATGCTAGAGGCGGTTAAAAAGGGTTTAAATGTTGTGCGCCTTCACACAGGTGAACCAAGTATTTATGGGGCGGTGGTGGAGCAGATGAAGGTTTTAGATGACAATGGAATAGCTTATGAAAGCTGTCCTGGAGTCAGTGCATGCTTTGGCGCAGCCGCAAGCCTTAATTTAGAGTACACACTACCTGAGATTAGCCAGTCCCTTATTATTACAAGGATGGAAGGTCGTACTAGTGTGCCTGAAAAGGAATCAATAGAAAGCTTTGCGGCCCACGGTGCATCCATGGCAATTTATCTTAGCAGTGGAATGCTTGATGAGTTGTCGAAAAGACTTATTGATGGTGGTTATAGCAAGGATACTCCTGCGGCAATTGTTTATAAGGCTTCATGGCCGGAGGAGGAAAAATATATTTGTACTGTAGGTACCTTGGCGGAAACTGGCAAGGCACACGGTATCAAGAATCTTGCGGTGATTTTGGTAGGAGATGTTATTTCTAAATCTGGATATGCTCTTTCAAAGCTTTATGACCCGGAGTTTGAAACTGGATTTAGAAAGCCTAAGATTTAATATCAGAAAGGAGAATTATGGTAGGAAAACAGGTTCTTAGAGTTGCTTATTTTACTGAAAATGGTAGGAAGCTTAAGGATAAGCTAAAAGATAGTTTGTCTAGTTGCATCTTGGAAGAAAAGCCAGAGGATTTTTCATTAAATGACTGGATTAGTGATTCTTTTGATGTGCATTTGCCTATTTTGTTTATTGGTTCTTTAGGGATTGCAGTTAGGTCTATTGCACCTTTTGTATCGGATAAGTTATTAGACCCACCAGTGATTGCTGTTGATGAGTTGGGGCTTAATGTTATACCTGTTTTGTCAGGGCATTTTGGCGGAGCCAACGATTTGGCTAAGGAAATTGCCAAAGCCATTGATTCTCATGTGGTTATAACTACAGCAACTGATATTAATAACGTATTTGCGGTAGATGTATTTGCCAAGAAAAATGGTTTGAAAATCACAAATCGTGAGTTGATTAAAAAGATAAATGGTAAAGCCTTGTCAGGGGCAGACACCAATATTACTGAGACAGAGGATTACATTGAGGTGGAAGGTCTGAAGCTTGTACCAAAGAGAATGATTCTTGGAATGGGCTGCAAGAAGGGCAAGACATTTGATGAGCTATATGATTTTTTAAATGAGATATACGATGAGCGAACTTTGTTTGATAAGCTTTATGCCATTGCAACTATAGATGCTAAGGAAGATGAGATTGGTCTTATAAAACTGGCTCAGTATTATGGTGCAAAGTTTATGGTATATTCAGCTGATGAGCTTGAGATGGTTGAAGGGGACTTTGCAGAATCTGATTTTGTAAAGGATACAGTAGGAGTTGGGAATGTATGTGAGCGAGCTGCCCTTAAGGCCGCAGGGGAAAATGGTATTTTAATTCAAGATAAAATTGCCAAGGATGGAATTACCTTAGCAGAGGCAAAGCGAGTTGAGCTTGATATAGATTGGAATTAATTATGGCAGGACAAATTTACATTGTGGGCATGGGCCCAGGACACAAAAGCATGATGACATCAGAAGCGTTTGCAGTAATGGAAGAGGCTGATGTTATAGTGGGATACACTGTGTATATCGACTTGGTTAAAGAGCATTTTTCTGACAAGGAATTCTTTACCACCCCTATGCGTCAGGAGATTGAGCGCTGCAAGGCTTGCTTTGATTTTGCCTTGGAGGGTAAGGATGTGGCCTTCATATGCAGTGGTGATGCTGGCATATACGGTATGGCAGCGCCAATGTTTGAACTTTTGCCAGAATACGTAAATGCGGATTTTACTCAGGATAATATCACTGTTATTCCTGGTGTGACAGCCGCAATTTCTGGGGCGGCAGTTTTAGGTGCGCCAATAAATCATGATTTTTGTTTAATAAGCCTTTCTGATTTGCTCACTCCATGGGAACTAATTGAAAAGCGTTTGAGGGCGGCCATTGCAGGAGATTTTGCTATAGTTTTGTACAATCCATCTAGCCACAAGAGGCATGATTATTTGCAAAAAGCATGTGACATTATGCTTGCTGCAGGGGCCTTGCCTAATAGGGCTTGTGGCTTTGTGGAAAATATTGGAAGGGATGGGCAAAGTAGCCAGGTTTGTACTTTGTCAGAGCTTAGAGATATGCAAGTAAATATGTTTACCACAGTTTTCATTGGCAATTCCAAAACCAAAATTATGGGAGATAAGTTAGTGACTCCAAGGGGATATAGGTATGAATAAGGTTATTATTTTTGGCGGAACTACAGAGGGACGAAAGCTGGCACAGGCCTTGGCCAAAAAGGATGTGCTTTGCATTTACTGCGTTGCTACAGAGTATGGCAAAGAGCCAATAGAGGAGTCCGACTGTATTCAGATTCACGCCGGAAGAATGGATGCAGACAAGATGGTGGAGCTCTATAAATGCGAGTGTCCAGATGCCATTGTTGATGCAACACATCCATTTGCAGAGGTTGTAAAAACAGAGATTGAAAATAGTCTCTTTAAATATAAGACAGTACCTTTCTTTAGACTATCCAGGGAAGAGGATGAGGTAGATGTAAGTCAGTGCACCTTTTTTGACTCTGCATCAGATTGCGCCTTGGCATTGGAAAACACCCAAGGGAATATTTTTCTTACCACAGGAAGCAAGGAGCTTTCAACCTTTTGCCAAAGTGATGCAATTAAGGAAAGGATTATTGCAAGGGTAATTCCAAATACTGAAAGTCTTGAGCTTTGTAAAGAGCAGGGCTTAAAGGGCAATCAGATTATTGCAATGCAAGGTCCATTTTCTAAGGCTATGAATGTAGCTTTTTTAAGAGAGTGTGATGCCAAGATAATGGTGCTTAAAGAAAGCGGCAGAAGTGGTGGAGAGGCAGAGCGTATTCAGGCTGCCAATGCCCTTGGAATAAAGTGTTTTGTAATAAGGCGACCTGAGGAAAAGGTAGAAGGGCTAAGCTTTAATCAGGTTATAGATAAGCTAAGCAAGCTGTTTGGATTTGATAATATGCCTATGACAGAGCCATCCGCATATACGAATGATACTGCATCTAAAGGCTTTAAGATGCAAGTAAGCTTGGCTGGATTTGGTATGGGATTTTCAAGCGTTACCCTTGAGGTTGTTAAAGCTATCGAAGGTGCAGACTACATTTTTGGCGCACCAAGGATGCTTGTTGGAATAGAGACTAAGGGTAAGAAGTATCCATATTACTTGGCAAAGGATATAATTCCTTGTATGGAAGAAATCGCCGCAGAGCACAAGTATGGAACTAAGAGTGCAGTGGTACTCTTGTCTGGGGATACTGGATTTTATAGTGGTGCAACCAAGCTTAAGCAAGCTTTTGAGGAAACCAACTTTGTATCTGTAAAGGTGTTGCCTGGGATTTCATCGGTATCGGCTATGGCAGCAAAGACTGGTTTTAATTGGCAGGATGCCAAGCTTTTAAGTGCCCATGGAGTTAAAGAAGCTGTATGGCGCCCAGCATTGATACAGGCAGCGTCATTTAATGAGCGCACATTTATCCTTACATCAGGCAGCAAGGATGTTAGAGAAATTGGAGAAATACTACTTGCCCTAGAAAAAGAGGATAAGGGCAAATTTATAATTTTCGTTGGAACCAACCTTTATGCAGATGAAAAGCTAGCTAAACTTTCTGCAGAGCAGTGCTCTAACTTTAATGAGGATGGCCTTTCAACTGTTTTGATAATTAATAAAAAATGGAAAGGCAAGGTGCTAGTTCCAGGACTTAAAGATGAAGCATTTTTAAGAGACAAGGTGCCAATGTCCAAAGAGGAGGTACGCGCTCTTTCTATATGCAAGCTGCAGGTAACAGAAAATGCCGTAGTTTATGATATAGGAAGTGGCAGTGGTTCAGTGGCAGTGGAGCTTGGCCTTTTAGATTCCACCATCAAGGTCTATGCCATTGAGATAAAGGAAGAGGCTTGCGACTTAATCAAGAAAAATCTTGCCAACTTTAGGGTGGATAATGTAACTCTAATTTCTGGTGCGGCACCAGATGTGCTTAATGATTTGCCGGTGCCAACTCATGTTTTTATCGGTGGAAGTGGCGGAAGATTAGAGGAGATTATTAGTCATCTAAAGAGCCTTCATACACCAATTAAAGTGGTGGTAAACGCTGTGACTTTGGAGACAATAGGCGAGATTAATCATGTGCTTAAAAGCTTTGGTATTGAGGATGCAGATACGGTACAGCTATCTGTCAGCAAAGCAAAAAAGGCTGGAGACTACTCTGTGATGCAGGGGCAGAACCCAGTTTATATAGTTACTTTTAACATTGGAGAATAGAATGAATCATCCTAGAATCATGTTGGCTGCGCCCCACAGTGGCAGCGGAAAGACTACAATTACATGCGGACTTTTATCAGCCCTTAAGACTAAGGGCTTAGAGCCATGTAGCTTTAAGTGTGGCCCGGACTATATTGATCCAATGTTTCATAGGAATGTAATTGGAATCCCATCGGGCAACTTGGATACATTTTTCACTGAAGACGAGGTAACCAAGGAGCTTTTTGTAAAGGAATATTCTGGTGATATAGCAGTGATTGAAGGAGTCATGGGGCTCTACGATGGCATTGGCGGAGTAGAGCTTGTAGGCTCGTCCTATGATTTAGCCAGAGTTTTAAATACACCTATTGTGCTTGTTATAGATGCAAAGGGAGCTGGTAGGTCAATTATTGCACAGATAAAGGGATTCTTAGATTATGACAACTGCAATCTGATTAAGGCGGTTATTCTTAACAAAACAAGTAAAAGTTTTGGAGATGTTCTTGCACCGCTAATCGAAAGTGAACTTGGAATCACTTGCCTTGGCACGGTTCTAGAGAAAAAGGATATGGAGCTTTCTAGCAGATATTTAGGGCTGGTATTGCCAGATGAGGTGTTGGACTTACAGGATAAATTACAGGAAGAAGCACTTCTGGTATCAGAAGGGATTGATATTGATAAGCTTCTTTCTATTGCAGGTTCTGCAACGGATTTAGATGTAAAAATCGCCTCAAAAAATATCGCAAATGCGAATCCAGTTAAACTGGCTATAGCTAGGGATGAGGCGTTTTGCTTTTATTATCGGGAAAACATAGAGATGCTAAAATCTCATGGAGTAAAGATAGTGGAGTTTTCACCGCTTAATGATAGCAAGCTTCCAGAGGGGATATCTGGAATATTGTTAGGTGGTGGATATCCGGAAAATTATTTGCAACAGCTTTCGACGAGGGCAAGCATAAAGGCAGATATTAAACGGGCTTTGGATAAAGGCATGCCAGTGCTGGCTGAGTGCGGCGGATTTATGTATCTTCTTAATAGCATTACCGACGAAAGCGGCAAGGTTTACAACATGGTTGGGGCTATTGATGGAAGTGCCATTTGGAAAGGCAAGCTTGTTCGCTTTGGCTATGTTACAATAAGTGGAGACGGTGTGGCAATCAAAGGTCACGAATTCCATTATTATGATTCTGATAATAACGGTGATAGCCTAGTTGCTACAAAGCCAACTGGTAATCGCAGCTGGCAATGCATTCACAAGTCTGGCAACTCATTTATGGGGTTCCCACATTTGTATTATCCTTCGTCACCAAAGTTTGTAGATGATTTTGTGGAGGCAATGAAAAAATATGGGCGAAACTAGATATTTGTTTGAGGATATTTTGGAAAGTAAGCTTTTCATTGAACCAGTTGACAAATCGGCAATCAGAAAAATAAAGGATAGCTGGGATAGGGTTTCAAAGCCAATTGATAGCCTTGGAAGCTTAGAGGATTTGCACTCAAAGATAGGGGCTATCCAAGGGCTAGAGTATCCTGATTTTTCCAATATGCGACTTATTGTATGCTGTGGTGACCATGGAATAGTGGAAGAGGGAGTGTCTCAGACAAGCCAGGATGTAACAAGAGTGTGCGCCACCAATATCGGTAGAGGGCTTACCACATCAGGCATAATGGCCCGCACCCTAGGTATAGATATTCTTTCAGTAGATGTGGGAATCAATTATGCCAGCGAAGTACCATATACTCTTAATCGAAGAGTAAAGTATGGCACATGCAATTTTTTAAAACAACCGGCTATGACTATCGAAGAGTTTTCACGGGCTGTTCAGGTGGGAATGGATTTAGTTAAGGACAGCAAGGATGAGGGTTACAACGTCATTCTTCTCGGAGAGATGGGAATAGGAAATACAACCTCTGCTGCTGTTATGGCAGGATATTTGCTTGATTTAAATGCTGAGGCAGTTACAGGTCGAGGAGCAGGCCTTGACGATGAAGCTTTTAGTAGGAAGCGTGCTGTAGTTGCTATGGCACTTGCCAAGTATAACGGTCTTTCTCCAGTGGAGATATGTGCCAATTTTGGAGGCTTGGAGCTTGCTGCTATGACAGGAGTAGTTATCGGTGGAGGCTTGTATAAGGTTCCAATTATCATAGATGGAATGTTAAGCCAAATCTCGGCTCTTGTAGCAGATAGATTAATAGATAATGCCAAGGATTATTTAATCCCTTCACATATCAGCAAAGAGCCTGTGTCACAGAAGCTTGCAAGTAAGCTTAACTTGCCTTCTGTGTTGGATGCAAACATGGCGGTTGGCGAAGGTGCTGGAGCTGTTATGATGGCATCCCTTTTAAAAATCACTGACGAGGTGTTCCACAATGCTTTAAAGTTTGGAGACTCGGGAGTGGAGCAGTATGAGAACTTTTCAAAATGATTGCTTACAGTAAAGGTGGTAGATGAATGCTAACTTTAATTTACGGAGGAAGCAGTAGTGGTAAATCCGCATTTGCGGAGGACTATGTTTGTAGGTCAAAGCATAGAAACAAATATTATCTGGCAACGATGGATGCTAAGGACGAGGAGTCCAAGGCCAGAGTGGAAAAGCATAGAAGCTTAAGAAGCGGTAAGGGCTTTGTTACCTTAGAGCATTCTGTAGATGTTTATGAGGCGTTACCAGAAATCATTCAAATCGATTCGGGTGATTTTTCAACTGATGCAACGGGGCCTCATTCTGTTGTATTGCTAGAGTGTATGTCCAACTTAGTTGCCAATGAGATGTTTAGAGACGGAGAGATAAACTCAGCTGATGATACAGTTGAAAAGATTCTTAGCGACATCAAGGAGCTTAACAACGAGAGAATATCTCTTGTGGTAGTATCTAACAATGTGTTTGATGATGGCAATGAATACGATGTAGGCACCAAAAATTATTTAAAGGCTTTGGGGCAGGTAAATGAAGAAATCGCCCACTTAGCAGACGAGGTTTATGAAGTGGTGGTTGGCGTACCTGTAAAGCAAGAAAAGGAAGCATAGATGAAAATTTTAAAATCAATAGCGGTAGCATTTTCACTGTATTCTAGAATCCCTATGCCAAGGTTTAATTGGGGAACAGAGGACATGAAGTTCCATCTAGTATTTTTCCCATGGATAGGTGCTGTTATAGGCGCATTGGAATATGGTTGGCTGCTATTATGTGATAAATTTAATATAGAGCATATCGTATTTACGATAATAGTCCTTGTCATTCCTTTAATCGTCACTGGTGGATTTCATTTGGATGGATTTATGGATACTAGTGATGCACTGTCATCTTGGCAGGATAAGGAGAGACGACTAGAGATTTTAAAGGATTCTCATGTAGGAGCTTTTGCTATAATAAAGCTTGTGATACTTGGGGGCATTGGTTTTGCAGCTGTTCATTCCATGAATAGAGCAGGATTTATTGCTTGGATATTTATTTTTTTTATTTCACGAGCAATTAGTGGCATATGTGTAGTAAAATACAAGAAGGCAAAGAATGATGGCCTATTAAATACTGAGGCCAAAACAGCTGGTGGAACTACAGTAATGATTCTTTTGGCAATTCAGTTTGTTGTGGTTTCTGCCATGGCAACTTTTATGTTTCAGTGGTATTTTACAGCTGTTTTACTAGGATTATTTGTGGCTTTAGTTTATTATTTATATACAGCCTACTCAAAGTTTGGAGGAATCACAGGCGATCTAGCCGGATGGTTTGTATGCAACGCAGAGGTACTTGCTGCTGTTGCAGTGGCTATTGGAGGTATATATGGTTCTTGTAATTGGCGGTAGCTATCAGGGCAAAACTGGGTATGCCAGGGACAATTTCCCTGAGGCAAAGTACTTTAATCAACTTCATTTATTTGTAAAAAAGAGGTTGTCTGAGTTGAAGAAGCCATACGAGATTTTGGATGAAATAAGAGAGGCCACCAAGGAGGGCACTTGGGTTATCATCGCAGATGAGATTGGTAACGGAGTAGTTCCCATGGAGGCTGATGATAGACTTTGGCGGGAGGCCACCGGGCGAATTCTGGTTGAGCTTGCTAAGGATGCGACAGAAGTACACAGAGTGGTGTGCGGAATAGGACAGAGGATTAAATAATGGATAAAAAGATTACTCTTATTCGCCACGGTAAAACGGCGGGGAATTATGAAAAACGTTATATCGGTATTACTGACGAGCAAATGAATTTAGAGGGGGAAAATGAGATTAGAAATCGCATCTATCCAGAGGCGGATATAGTTTTTTCTAGTCCTCTTGCGCGATGCATTCGCACAGCAGAGATTATTTATCCCCAATCACAAATACATATAATTGAGGATCTTAGAGAGACAGATTTTGGTGACTTTGAAGGCAAGAACTACAAGGGACTCTCTGAAAATCCTCTCTATCAATCTTGGATTGACGGCGGCGGACGCGAGGCATTTCCAGGTGGTGAAAGCCCAGAGGAGGCTACTATCCGTACAATGGTTGGATATAGTCGAATGCTTAAAGAGTCCAGAGAATACCAAAACATTACTGCTGTTGTTCACGGTGGTACCATAATGGCTATTCTTAGTTCGCTCTTTGGCGGAGAGTACTATTCATATCATGTAGAAAATGGCGAGGGATATACTTTTGATTTATCATCTGACGGCGTTTATAGCGGGCTTTCTCCTAGATCTTTTCTTAGGTGATCCAATGGGGTGGCCTCATCCTATCAGATGGATTGGAAATATGATAGGAGGGCTAACTGAATATTTTCTAGATTTGGCAGAGAAGAATCTTGACGTTGGCTCATTGAGTATACGTAAGAGAAGGCTTGGCAGATTACTTGTTGTCATAGTTATTTTGGTGACAGGGTTGGTTGCCTTTGGCCTTTTGTTTGCCGCTTATAAAATCAATATTTATCTTGGAATAGTCATAGAAGCAGTTATGACTTATTATTGTCTAGCTGCAAAGAGCCTTTATGTGGAGAGCATGAAGGTTTATCATGCCTTAAAGACAGAGGGATTGCAGGCCGGAAGGGCTGCAGTTTCCATGATTGTTGGAAGAGACACCGCTACTTTAGAGGAGACTGGTGTTATCAAGGCGGCAGTTGAGACAGTTGCTGAGAATACCTCAGATGGTGTTATAGCACCTATGCTTTATCTTGCTGTTGGTGGGCCTATTCTTGGGTTTATTTACAAGGCAATCAATACCATGGATTCCATGGTGGGATACAAGAATGACAAGTATGTGGACTTTGGCCATGCAGCTGCTAGGCTTGATGATGTGGTGAATTTTATACCATCGAGAGTCAGCGGATGGCTTATGATTATCGCTTGTATTTTTCTTGGAAAGAATTATAGCCAGGCAATGGCGCTGAAGATTTTTTTAAGAGATAGATTTAATCACTCAAGCCCAAATTCTGCCCAGACAGAAAGTGTTTGCGCAGGGGCTTTAGGTCTTAGACTAGCTGGTCCAGCCAGCTATTTTGGAAAGGTTGTGTCTAAGCCATATATAGGAGACAGTGTTAGAGTTATTGAGCTAGAAGATATTAAAAGAGCAAACAAGTTGATGTTTGCATCAGAATTTCTATGTTCAGCTATAGTTATTTTGGTTCTTTTTAAACTTTCTATGTGTAAACTGTGATATATCTAAGGATTTCGACTTTTATTTCCAAAAAGATGTTAGTATTCAATAGGAGTAATATTTTGACTCCTTGTGGGAAAAATAGTGATCCTCACAAGGAGAGTAATTGCTGGAAGTTTAGCAATTAAGGAGTTATTTATGCACGGTGGAGATATTTATAGAAATAATATCTACTATGATTTCTCAGTTAATTTAAATCCTCTTGGGGTACCCCAGGAAGTGCAGTGGGTTCTTTCAGAGGCAACAAAGTATGCTAGCAAATATCCGGATATTCTCCACGAAAAGCTTGTGGAATCAACATCCAAGATATTTGATATTATGAGAGACGATGTGGTATATGGAAACGGGGCCTCAGAGCTTGTTATGGCTATATGTCATGCCTATCATCCAAAGAAGGCTATGATAGTTTCCCCTTGTTTTTTAGGATATGAGATATGTCTAAAAGGTGCAGTGCCTAACTGTACAATTATTAAGCATCAACTTTTAGCTGAAAATGATTTTGCAATATATCAGAGTATTACAGAGACAATCTTAGTTGAGCGACCAAACTTACTGTTTTTGACCAACCCAAATAATCCAAATGGATTGTTGATGGAAAAAGCAGTTTTAACAGAGGTTATTAAAGCCTGTGAAAAGGCAGGCACAATTTTGGTGGTGGACGAATGCTTCCTACCACTTACAGGCAAAGAAAAGGAATGTTCCCTTGCCTATAATATAGTAAGTCATAAGTCACTTATAGTTCTTAGAGCTTTTACCAAATCCTTTGCAATCCCAGGTGTTAGGTTGGGATATGCTCTTTGTTCTAGAAAATCTATTGCTGATACTATCAAATCTCATTTGCCAGAATGGAATTTGTCTATTTTTGCTCAGATGGCGGGAGTAGAATGTCTGAAGCATCTAGAGTACATAGATGAGGCGGTAGAACTGATAGAAAAGGAGCGAGAGTTTCTTTCAGATGGCCTAAAGGATTTAAAGCTAAAGGTTTTCAATTCTGATGCAAACTATATTTTGTTTAAATCTGAGAATAAGACTTTAAAGGAAAATTTATTGCTTTACAATATTTTGATTCGTGATTGTAGCGATTATGCAGGACTTGAAAAAGGATACTATAGAATTGCTGTAAAACAGCATAATGAAAATGAAGGATTGCTTTCGGCTCTTGAAGGTTTATGCTAGTAGCCAAAGCAATATATTGAAGATTGCACATCAAGACTTAAAGATATTAGATAATAGACAGTCGAAAATATCAAATGTATTATATATAGCCATGGATTATTTCTCCATGGCTATTATTTTTCTCATGGTATTAATTACAGGCTTCTTGTTGCCACTCCATAAGGGTGCAATGAGAAGTTTCTTAGGCCCATCGCCAGTGAGGCGGTGTATGACAGTCTCCTTAGGAAGGAGCTTTAAGCATTTGCACACTAGGTGACAATACTCCTCCAACTCAAAAATCCTAAAGGGCTCGTCCTCATACATTTCAGCTAACTTAGTGCCCTTTAATACATGAAGGAGCTGAAGCTTGATGCCAAATAGGGTAGGGGAAAGCTTTGCAAGATAGCTTATAGTTTTTAGCATATCCTCATCACTCTCGCCTGGAAGGCCAAGTATTACATGAACCACGACCTTGAGTCCTGCATCAGTAAGCCTCTTATAAGAATCTTCAAACACAGGAAGCTCATAGCCTCGGTTGATAAGTCTAGCTGTATTTTCATGTATGGTCTGTAGGCCAAGCTCTACCCAAACTTCTTTGGTTTCGTTCAATTTAGAAAGAAAGTGAATCATTTCATCAGATAGGCAGTCTGGCCTAGTGCCGATGGAAAGACCAACTATCTCAGGATAATCAAGAACCTCCTTAAAAATCTGCATCAGGTATTTTTGGTTGCCGTAAGTATTAGTAAAGGATTGAAAATAAGCGATATATTTTCGCTCTGAAGCAGGGATTTTGGAAGAAATCTTGCTATCTACCAAGGCCTTGGCAGAGTTTATTTGTTCATTCAAGGAATCGCCAGCTGCAGCAAAATCACCAGAGCCTCCCTCAGAGCAAAAGATACATCCGCCGGTACTGATTGTGCCATCGCGATTTGGGCAGGTGCATCCACTGGTCAAAGAAAGCTTGTAGACCTTGGTGCCATATTTATTTTTTAAATAATCTGAAAGAGATATATAATCCATTGAAATCCTCTAAAGCATTAAATTTCCATTAATTATAGCATAAGTGTCTTAAAACCTTAGAAAAATTGTGGTAGAATAACGGTACAAACTAAAAGCGGAGAATATATGGTCGATAGATTGATATTTCACATTGATGTAAATAGTGCATTTGTATCATGGTCCGCCGTAGAACAGCTTATGAACGGTGGGCCTGATTTGCGTGAAGTGCCATCTATTGTTGGAGGAGACCCTAATTCTAGAACTGGAATTGTGGCAGCTAAGTCAATACCAGCCAAGAAATACGGTATTGTCACAGGAGAGCCCGTTAGCTTGGCTCTTAGAAAATGCCCCAATCTTGTGATAGCCCATTCCAATTTTGATTGGTATGTTAGGTGTTCTAGGGCCTTCAAAAGTATTTGCCAGGAATATACTCCTACAATGCAATCCTTTTCCATAGACGAGGTTTTCCTTGATATGTCAGGGATGCATTTAATCTATCCTGACCCAATTGCGACGGCTTATGAGATAAAGGATAGGATATATAACGAGCTTGGGTTTACAGTTAATGTTGGTGTCAGCAGCAACAAGCTTCTTGCCAAGATGGCCAGTGACTTTGAAAAGCCAAACAAGGTACACACCTTATTTCCAGAGGAGATACCCGCCAAGATGTGGCCACTCCCAGTGGGAGATTTGTTTACCTGCGGCAAGTCATCAGCAGTCAAGCTCAAGAGTCTAAACATCACTACAATTGGTCAGCTGGCCAACACGCCACTTGAGCAGCTAGCGCTTATATTTAGTGAGCGTGGAGCCATGCATTTTCATAATTATGCCAATGGCATAGATGACTCGCCAGTTGTGGATGAGCCGGAGGATGCCAAGGGTTACTCTGCAGAGACTACTGTGGAGGATGACTTAGTAGAGCTAGAGGAGATTAACAAGATTCTCCTTGCTCAGGCTGATATAGTTTCGGCAAGAATGAGAGCCGATGGCGGCAAATGCGGATGCGTTTCTGTCACTTTTAGGAACTTGGATTTTGTAAACAAGTCCCACCAGAAAAAGCTTTCAGAGCCTACAGATGTAACGGATATTATTTATAAAACGGCCAGGCAGCTTATTAAAGAAAGCTGGCAAGGGCAACCTCTTCGTTTAGTGGGCCTTGCGCTTACTGATATAGATAGAGATGGGTTTGAGCAAATATCACTATTTGAAGACGACGGTAAGGAAAAGCGCAAAGCTTTGGATTCCACCTTGGATTCCATCCGAGGCCGATTCGGAAATGGTGCAGTTCAGCGGGCTAGCACCATGGATACATCTAGTAGGGTAAATCGCATGCATAGGGCGAAACAAGAACAGAACAGGAATAAATAATTATTAAGGAAAAGGGAGAGCACATGATTACAGTACGCACTCGAAGAAAAATAGGAATAGTTCAAGAACAGCTTGGCGGTGACAAGGAATCACTTTTCATTGTCAACCTAGGCCAAAATTTATTAGACTTTATCGATAAATATGCTCAAAATGAAGACTACGAGTCCTCATTACTTTATTCAAAGGTGGGGCAGCTGGTAGAGGACAAGGACTACAAGGGCCTTGAGAAAATATTTATGACCCTTCAGGTTTTTGGTACCTACGACAAGATTACAACTCGCATTACCAAGTACAAGAATATTTCAACTGCAGTTGGCTTGACATATAATGGTACAGTTTTTGAAGGTTTTGCAGATGAAAAGATTGAGCTTGAAAAGATTGTTGCCAAGACTTGCAGTATGTGTAGTCCAGAGGGCGACAAATTATTTGAAAAGCATTTAGCATAGATTATTTTTTTCACAAGAACAACAAGACATATGTCTTTATTGATATAAAATCTCAAAAAGCTGAATTTACAAGGGCTCTAGCTGTGTGCTAGGGCTCTTTTTTTGTGCTTCAATGGAAAATTCTTTAACAAAATCACAAAAAAACTGAATAGTCGTGAAAAAGACACAGAATTTTCTGAAATGTCTGCTATAGTACCTTTAATGATTGAATTCATTTACTGGGAGTAGGAGAGGTTATATGAAGATTAAAAAGCTATCTACTAGAATCACATTATTTGTAGTTATCGCTACAGTTATTGGCGTAGTAACCCTTAGTTTATTGGCTTCATACAATATTTATGGCGTTATGAAGCAGGAAGCTGTTTCAGAGTTGACCGGTATGATTGGTTCTAACACTCAGCAGCTCCAGCGATACATCGAAAAGCAAAATGCTTATGTAGATGGTTATGCTGCTTCTACAACAATGAAAGATATGATTAATGCTGACCATGACGAGGCATCGGTTGAGGCTGCGCAAGTATGGACAGAATCATATCAGGAAGTTGTTCCTAATGTACTTTCTGTTTTCTATTCAAGGGCAGACGGTATGATTATTCTAGATTCAATTGGTTTAAAGAGAGGCTATCAGAACCCTCCAGAGACAGTTGAGTTTCTAAGTGGTTTATATGGAAGTTCAGAAGGTGTTCCTATTTATAGTATGACAATTGTAGCAGACTCTATATCTACAGGAGAAGAGGCAGCGGTTACTTTAGTAGTAGCACGTTCTTGCTACAAGGGTAAACAATACGCAGGTTATGCTTGCTTAGAGTTAGATAAGACAGAGCTATATGGATTGTTGGATGGTACCTATATTGCTGATAACCAAGAGGTTGTTTTAACAGGTGTTGCTGATCCAATCGTCTATTATTCAAACAATGCCGAGGAAATAGCACTTCAGAGCGAAAATCCTGCAGTTCAAGAAGCCATAGCAAGAGCTCAAAATGGTGAGGAGTCTGGAATTATTAACTATACTCAGCCTTCAACTGGAAAGACAATGCTTGGTTACTATCAGTATCTGCCAGAACGAGGATGGTTACTTTTCACAGGCGCTGATGAAGAAGAGTTATATGCATCTGCTGCTGCATCATCTAGGTTGGTTGTAACCATGGGTGTAGTTGTCATAATTATTATCGCTGTAGTTTTGGCATTTATTATTGGTTCTTTGATTAAACCAATCGGAAAGGTTGAAACTGCACTTGCACGAGTTGCTGAACACAATATTTCCACTAACAAAGATCTTTCGGTTCTTTCAAAGCGCTCTGATGAAATTGGTAAGTTGGCAACCTGTACTCAGGAGGTTATTGATACCTTAAATGAGGCGGTTGGCCTATTTAGAGATTGTAGTGGAGCCTTAAGCGAAAGTTCTTTAGACCTTAATAATGCCTCTAAGCTACTTGGTGAGGTTACCGTAGAAAATAAAGAGATAGCTGATAATCTTTCAGTAAAGATAAATGAAACCAATGACTCTATCGAGTCTATTCACGAAGAGATAGATAATATTGTAAACCTTGTAAATACAGTTTCTGAAAAGGTTGAGGCAGGAGAAAGTGATTCTCAGAAACTTATCGATTCTGCAAGCGAAATCAATGAGAAGATTGATGCGGAAATCGAAACTAACATGGCTACATTACAGGAGACAATGGTCAATATGCAAGAAGCTCTTGAAAGCTTGAAGGCCGTTGAACAAATCAATGTATTAGCTGAGGACATTATGTCAATTACATCTCAGACAAACCTTCTTTCACTTAATGCCTCTATTGAAGCTGCAAGAGCGGGTGAAGCGGGTAAAGGCTTTGCAGTAGTAGCTGGTGAAATTGGACAGCTTGCAGACCAGTCTAAAGAAACTGCTATGAATATTACTGAGATAGTTACTGCAAGTAATAAGTCTGTTTCAAATGTTCGTGACCAGGTTACAAGACTTATTGAATATATTAAGAACGATGTTATGTCTAGCTTCGAAGTGTTTGCAGACCAGAGTAAACACTATGATGAGGGTATTGTAGAGATTAAGAAGGCAGTTACTGAGATTGGTGAGGCTATGGGTTCACTTAGTGGCTCTATAGATGAAATTGCAAGACGAATTACATCAGTTAACGATGCATCTCTTGAGAATACTGAAGGCGTTACAAACATTCTCGGAAAGAATACTCAGGCATCAGATGTTTCTGTAAATATTGAAAGGCTTGCTGAATCAAGTAAAGTTAACGCTGAAAGCCTTAAGGGCGCTATTAATCAGTTTAAGCTTGATGATTAGTTAGAGTAGGAGGAGTGTATGAAGACTAAGAAACTATCCACAAAAATTACTGTATTTGTAGTCATTGCTACTATTATAGGCGTGGCAATACTAAGTATGCTTGCGGCTTATAAGATTTTTAGCGTTATGAAGACAGAGGCTGTAAATCAATTGGCAGGAACTGTTAATTCTAACGTTGAGCAACTAAACCGTTTTATGGAAAAAGAGTATGCCTATATAGATGGTTATATGGCAACTGATCAGTTCCAAAACATGTTGGTAGCAGAGCAAGATCCAGAGGTAATTAGTGCAGCGCAAACTTGGACGGAAAAATTCTCCCATGTAGTTCCAAATTTGCTTAGTGTTTTCTATGCAAATGACGACGGTCTGGTTCTTGTAGATTCAATTAGTAGTCTAGTGGGATATCAAAATGATCCGGATACAGTTGCATTTTTGAAAGAATTGTACAATAGCTCTGGCGGTGTACCAATGTATGGACTTATAACGGTTGTTTCTCCTGCTACAAATGATATTACTATTATTGCCACATGTAGCTCATATGTTAATGGTGAATTTGTCGGATATTCAAGTGTTGAGTTAGATAAAACAGAGTTTTATGAATTGCTTCAGAGTATTCAGATTGGTGAAAATCAGGAAGTAGTTTTAACTAGCGTATCATCAAATCAGGTTTTCTATTCAACGAATCCTGAAGAGATTACACTTGCAAGTGAGAATCCAGCTATAGTTGAAATAGTTACTAAGTTGACAAACGGTGAGTACGGCGATGCCACTGAAGGAACAATAAACTATGTGCAGGCAGGTACTGGCAAGAGTATGTTAGGTTACTTTAAGTATTTGCCACAGCAGGATTGGCTGTTATTTGTAGGTGCCGAAGAAGATGAACTTTATGCATCAGCTTCCGATGCGTCAAATCTAATTATGTTAATGGCAGTTATCGTTATTATCGCCATAGCTGTTATTTTATCTATTATCATTAATATATTGATTAAGCCTATAGGAAAGGTTGAAAAGGCAATTTCTAGGGTGGCTGACCATGATATCACTGCAAATAAAGATTTGACATCTTTGTCAAAGCGTAAGGATGAAATTGGTAAACTGGCAAGGTGTACTCAAGAGGTTATTGATACCTTAAATGAGGCGGTAGGATTGTTCAAGGATTGTAGTGGTTCCTTAAGTGAAAGCTCGAGGGATTTGAACAATGCTTCTAGTCTCTTAGGTGAAGTTACCTCTGAAAATAGAGACATTGCAGATAACCTTTCTGTAAAGATTAACGAGACAAATGATTCTATCGAATCTATTCATGAAGAGATTAATAATATCGTAAATCTTGTTACTATGGTTACTGAAAAGGTTGAGGCTGGCGAGAACGATTCTCAGAAGCTTATTGATTCTGCAACCGAGATGAACGAAAAGATTGATACTGAAATCGAGAACAACACAGCAACCTTGCAGGAGACTATGGTCAACATGCAAGAAGCTCTTGAAAGCTTGAAGGCCGTTGAACAAATCAACGCTTTGGCTGAGGATATTATGTCTATCACCTCTCAAACCAACCTTCTTTCTCTTAATGCTTCTATCGAGGCTGCAAGAGCAGGTGAAGCTGGTAAGGGCTTTGCGGTAGTAGCAGGTGAGATTGGACAGCTTGCTGACCAGTCTAAAGAGACAGCTATGAATATCACAGAAATTGTTGCTGCAAGTAACAAGTCAGTATCTAGCGTACGTGATCAAGTTACAAAGCTTATAGAATATATTAAGAGTGATGTAATGTCTAGTTTCCAAGTATTTGCTGACCAGAGTAAGCATTACGATGAAGGAATCCTAGAGATTAAGAAGGCTGTTACTGATATTGGAGAAGCTATGGAATCCCTTTCTGATTCTATTAATGAAATCGCAAGAGGAATTACATCTGTTAATGATGCCTCTGTTGAGAATACTGAGGGTGTAACTAACATTCTCGGAAAGAATACTCAGGCTTCTGATGTTTCAGTAAATATCGAAAGATTGGCAGAATCAAGTAGAGCTAATGCTGAAAGCCTTAAGGGTGCGATTAACCAGTTTAAGATTGATTAAGTGCAAAATATATAACACAAAATTCGTTTGCGCACAATCTTTAATTTTGGATTTACTTGTGATATTTTTATTACCATGATTAACATTTGCATAGTAGAAGACGAAGTGGAGCAGGCATCGCTCCTAAAGAATTACATAAATAAATATGGTAATAGTCATAAGGAACAGTTTTCTATTACCCATGTTTTAGATGGAATCGATATAGTCGATGATTATAAAAGCCAGTACGATATTGTGCTTTTAGATATCCAGATGAAACATTTGGACGGCATGGCTGCGGCAGAGAAAATCCGCAAGTTGGATTCAGATGTTATTATCATTTTTATAACATCAACCGTTCAGTATGCCGTTCAGGGGTATGCTGTTGATGCTTTAGGGTACGTCCTAAAGCCAGTGCCTTATCCTCAGTTTGAGCAGCTTTTTGACAAGGCTATCACTAGGGTAAAGGCAAAGAGGCAGCATGTATATATAAAGGTTTCTGTTGAGGATAAACAAATAAAGCTGGATTGCGACACCATTTATTACATTGAAAGCCAGCGAAATAATGTTATTATCCATTGCGAGGAGGCGGATTATACTACACTAGGTCCTCTTAAGAAGTTTGAGGAAATGCTTGCCGACCATGGCTTTAGCAAATGCCATAATGCCTATTTAATCAATCTCTCGTTTGTGGAGGCGGTTCAGAAGGAGTATGTGTATTTACCGCATAAGATATCTCTTCCAATTAGCCGTGCTCGAAAAAAGGAATTTATGTCGGCTTTAACCGAAGATATTTTATAAAGGGGATACTATGGACTTCACAGCATTTATTGATCCTGTAAAATTGCAGGATACACCAAGATTATTTACCGCTTTAGCTGAATGGCTGGCGGTTTTTGTTTATTTTAATATCTACAAAAGGCGTTCCACTAATAAAGACTTTGCAATTCAATGTGTTGTCACCTTAGTTGTACAAGTATTTTTTCAGTATGTGGCAGGCTTACTTCCTATTGGTTTTTGGATACCAAGTATGATTGCAGCAGTGGCACTTATGTATTTGTCCTTGTATGTGGTGCTTGATATCAAACCAAAGGATTGTGGGGTTATTACCACCCACGCTTTTGTTTTGGCTGAGTTTGCAGCCAGTCTTTACAATCAGCTCTACGTTTGGTATGTGCACCTTATAGAAAGGGAAGAGATTATCGATTCAGTAATCATAATGATTATTGTTTACGCCTGCACATATATAATTTATTACCGAATAGAGCGTGATAATATTTCCCCAACTCGTAATCTAAATGTTAACAATAGAGAGTTGATGGGTGTTTTGGCAACAGGTATTGGTGCCTTTATAATGTCAAACATCAGCTTTATCAATACGAGAACTCCTTTCTCGGCAACGGAAAATATGCTTTACGTCAGAACTCTGGTTGACTTCGGAGGTTTGCTGATGCTGATGACCGAGATGGGACGAAGAAACGAGATGGCGGCGAAAAATGAAAATGATGCCATCAATCAATTATTCCAAAAGCAGTATGAGCAGTACAAGCTGGCGGTAGATAATTCCGAGGCCTTGAGAAAAGAGATGCATGACATGAAGCATTATGTTATGGCTCTTAAGAATGAGGATGACCCAGCAAGGCGAGCGGAGGTTCTGGAGGATATGGAACAGGCCATAGCTATCCAAGAATCCTTCATGAACACAGGCAACAGGGTAATGGATGTTATCCTTACTACCAAAAGCTTACAATGCCAGAAGAAAGGAATTAATTTGAATGCAATGGTGGATGGCGATTTGCTGGCGGACATCCACGTAAAAGATATATGTTCGTTGTTTGGTAATTTGCTAGACAACGCAATAGAAGCCACCCAGCAGGTGGAAGATGAAGAAAAGAGGTTGATAAGCTTTTCTGTCAGAGCGAGAAATCAATTTATAATAATCGAATGTGAAAACTATTCAGACGGTACTAATGTACGTTTAAAGAAAAATCAGACTAGACGTTTTTTTAGAAATAACAACTTACCCAGAACTACAAAGGAAGATAATGTTAAGCACGGCTTCGGCCTAAAGTCAATATCCCAGGTAGCTGAGAAATATGACGGTGCCATGAAAGTATCTTATGATGATGGTTGGTTTAAGGTAAAGGTGCTGTTATCCAACAAGAATGCCAAGTGATTTACAAGTTGTCCTAGGATTTTGACAAGTTATCCTTCAGGGCAACTTTTTTTGTTGCCAGATGATATTTTATATTTAAGTTTTTGGTTTCATTGAAGTGAGACAAGAATTTATGTGAGCTGGTAGTCAACAAGCTCTAATGATACTGGAGCGTAACATTTTAGTGAGCGAAGTATCTATTAGGCTTGTGGACGTAACCAGCGGACTAAATGGAGGAATCATATGGACGCTAAAGAAATTATTTCAAAGCTTACATTGATGGAGAAGGCCGCACTTCTTAGCGGAAAAAATGAATGGGAATCAAGAGATATTCCAAGACTTGGAATTAATTCAATTACATTTTCTGATGGCCCTCACGGTGTGCGCCGTCAGGAGGGAGCAGGAGATCACTTAGGACTTAACGCATCGCTTCCAGCTACATGTTTTCCAACAGCAGCAACAGTTGCAAACAGCTGGGACCCTTCAATTGGAGAGGAAATTGGTGCAGCACTTGGTGAAGAGGCAGTTGCACAAGATGTAGATGTGCTTCTAGGTCCTGGACTTAACATGAAGCGCTCACCACTTTGTGGACGTAACTTTGAGTACTTCAGCGAAGACCCAATTCTTGCTGGTAAGATGGCAGCCGCTTATGTGAGAGGAATCCAGAGTAAGCATGTTTATTCTTGTCCAAAGCATTTTGCTGTTAATTCTCGTGAGTACAGACGAATGGCAATGAATGCTGTTGTTGATGAGCGTACACTTCGAGAGATTTATCTTACTGCATTTGAAATAGCAGTTAAGGAAGGCGGTGCCAAGAGCATAATGTCTTCTTACAACGAAGTTAATGGTAAGTATGCAAATGAAAATGAGCACTTGCTAGTAGATATTCTTAGAGACGAATGGGGATTTGATGGCATTGTTGTTACTGACTGGGGTGCTAGTAATGACCACGTTGCAGGCGTTAAATGCCAATCCAATGTTGAGATGCCAAATCCAGGTCTTGATTCAGCAAGAGAGGTTATTAAGGCTGCTACAGAAGGTGAGGGAAGAATCACTGAGGCTGAGATAGATAAGGCTATTCTTCCAATAATAGAGGCAGCTATTTACTTTAGAGAAAATGATCATTCTAAGGGATTTGACGCTGAGGCACATCATGCGATTGCAAGAAAGGCTTCTGTTAATTCAGCTGTTCTTTTAAAGAATGATGACGCAATTTTACCTCTTAAGTCAGGCACTAAGGTTTGTTTGAAAGGACCATTTGTTGATAAGCCTCGTTATCAGGGCTCAGGTAGCTCACAGGTTAATTCAACAAAGGTTGAGACTATAGCAGAGCAGATTGAAAACTATGACCTTACTGTAGTCGATAATCCAGAAGAGGCAGAGGTTGTTTTGTTCTTCTTTGGCTTGGATGAAATTGCTGAGTCAGAGGGTGGCGACAGAATGTCAATGGATGTTCCTGAGTATCAAATCAAGGAGCTTGAAGGCCTTACAGTATACAACAAGCACATCGTAGGTGTTATGAGTGCAGGCTCTGCTGTTAAGATGCCATGGATAGACAATCTTCAGGCTTTACTTCATGGATATTTAACTGGTCAGGCAGGAGCATCAGCGTTACTTGACATTATCACTGGCAAGGAGATTCCTACTGGTAAGCTTTCAGAGTCTTATCCATTTGCATATGCAGATTGCTCAATTGTTAACTACGCAGGTACAGAAAAGAGAAACCTTCAGTACCGAGAGGGACCATTTATTGGATATCGTTATTACGATACAGCAGACGTTGCAGTTCAGTTCCCATTTGGATTTGGACTTAGCTATACAACATTTGAGTATGCAAATATTTCAGTTTCAGATACTGGAGTTAAATTTACAATCACCAACACTGGTAGTCGAGATGGTGCTGAGATAGCACAGCTTTATGTGGGCAAGAACCAGTCAGGGCTTATCCGTCCAAAGAAGGAGTTAAAGGGCTTCAAGAAGGTATGGATAAGAGCAGGACAGTCAGTAGATGTGGAGATTCCTTTTGACGACAAGACTTTTCGTTATTTTTCAACTGTTTCTAACAAGTGGGAGATTGAAGGTGGCGATTATCAGATATACGTAGGAGCATCAGTAGCCGACATCAAGCTTACAGGAGAGATTGCAAAAGAGGGAACAATCGCAGAGCTTCCTTATGACATCGATACACTTCCAAGCTATAAGTCAGGAATGGTTAGAAATGTTCACTACGAAGAGTTTGAAAAGCTTTATGCAAAGGCTCTTCCAGAGGAAAAGGTTGGACCTCTTGATATCAACGATGCCCTTTGCCAGATGAAGGACGCCAAGAGCGGACTTTGCCGTAAGGTTTACAAGATATTAAAGAGCAAGCTTGATAAATCCTATGAGAAGGGTATCCCTGATTTGAACATCATGTTTATCTACAACATGCCATTTAGAGCAATGAGCAAGATGACAGGCGGAATGGTTAGCCGTGAGATGGCAGAAAGCATTGTAACCATTGCAAACGGACATTTCTTTAAGGGACTTGGTGGTGTAATTGGAGGCTTCTTCAGAAACCGTAGAGCGAATAAAAAATATGAGAAACGTCTTAATCATGTTGAGTAAACCCTTGCCTTCCCCTATGGGGGGAAGGGCTGGATGAGTGGAAACTGTTTTTATAAGGAGATTTGAAATGAATTTTTGGAACAATTTTGCTGAAAAGCATCCCGGGGCTGCAAAGTGGATTCGTGAAGGTGGTTTGTTTGTAATAGTCAGCAATCTGATTACTGTATTCAAGTATTTATTGCTTACATTTTTGCCAGCGGCCTTTGCATTTCTAGGTGACAAAGCCTTTGGATGGCCAGGAATTCCGGTGACACTTTTTGGAGAGAAATTCCAGTGGAACATCTTGGGATATGACCAGGCCCACGGTGGTCTTGCATATTTTGTAGCTTACATGATTGCAATGGTAATTGGTGAGTGCATCAATTTCCCAATCCAAAAGCTTTGGGTTTTCCGCAATCACGATAAGCCAGGAAAGCAGATTGCATGGTATGTCGCAGCCTTTATTTTAATCACATGTATTGTTAACTCAATCAACTGTGTATGGGTTGCAGTGGCAGGTAAGTATGTCGCTCCAGCACTTTACAACATCGGAACAACAGTACTTAACGGCGGTGTATCAATGGTTGTATTCTTCTTTGTTAACAAAGTGATATTCCCAGAGACACCAAAGGTAGAAAAGGAAAATTAATGATCTTTAAGAGCAGAGCTCTTTAGATAAATATTTACTTTTAATTCTTTATTAAAAGGAAGGAGAAGAGAGAATGTTAGGTATTAATCCTGAGGACGTGAAAAAGGTCCTTCAAGCAATTACACCACAATTGATAATCATCGGCGTAGTTCTTGCCCTTGCTATTATCCTTACAATTGTGGCAATCAAATTTAAGAAGCCATTAAAGGGCTTGGTAAGAAAGCAGGCATGGCTTGCATTTGCGCTTACACTTGTTATTGTAGTAAGCAACATTTTGTTAGTCCCAATGAATTCCATGATTAACATGGCAATGGGTGGTGGTTCTATTTCTGAAGCTTCTATTGATGAGGCAAAGGAACTTTGTACTCAGATAGCTGAAGAAGGTGTCGTTCTTTTAAAGAATGATTCTGCAGCACTTCCACTTGCAGAGGGAGCAAAGGTTAATGTATTTGGTTGGTCTTCAACAAACCCAGTATATGGTGGTACAGGTTCAGGCTCACTTTCAGCAGCTTATCCTACAGTTTCATTCTTACAGGGACTTGAGGACGCTGGTATTGAGTATAATAAGGACCTTGTTGATTTCTACACAACTTGGAGAGATACAAGACCTTCAGTTGGTATGATGGGTCAGGACTGGACAATTCCTGAGCCAAAGGTTGATGAGTACGGTGACTTATTCGAGTCAGCTAAGAATTACTCAGATACTGCTATTTTCTTCATCGCTCGTTCAGGTGGTGAGGGTGCAGACCTTCCTACATCTTATGATGGCGAGGATACATTCCATGATGATGGTTCTGGAATGTTTGGTATCACAGGTGTTCGCTACTCAGAGTATGAGGACGACCTTGATGCTTCTAAGCATTATCTTGAGCTTTCAAACAGAGAGAAGGCACTTCTTGATCAGGTAACATCTGATTATGACAATGTTATCGTTATTGTTAACGCAGCAAACGCTATGGAGCTTGGCTTTGTAAATGAGTATTCTCAGATTAAGTCAGTTCTCTACTGCCCAGGTACAGGCCAAACTGGTTTTGATGGCCTTGGAAAGATTATTGCTGGACAGGTAAATCCTTCAGGTAAGACAGCTGATACATTTGTAGCAGATCTTCTTGCCACACCAAATGCAAACAACTTTGGTGATTTTGATTATACAAATATGTCTGAATTTGGATATGAGAATATGTTCGCTGAAGGCGGAATGTCTTATCCAACATTCGTTAACTACGTAGAGGGTATTTATGTAGGCTACAGATACTATGAGACCGCAGCAGCAGAAGCAGCAGCTGGTAACATGGAATTTGATTATGATTCACAGGTGGTTTATCCATTTGGTTATGGATTGTCTTACACAACATTTGAGCAGGAAATGGGTGCTGTAAACAACGATGGAAAGACAATTTCCTTTGATGTTACAGTTAAAAATACTGGCGATGTTGCTGGTAAGGACGTTGTAGAAGTTTACTACAATCCTCCATACACAAATGGTGGTATCGAAAAGTCTGCAGCAAACCTTATTGAGTTTGCTAAGACAGGCATAATTGAACCAGGCGCATCAGAGACAGTTTCAATCTCATTCCCAGTAGAAGAGATGGCTTCTTACGATGCTGACGGCAAGGGTTGCTATGTACTTGAGGCAGGAGATTATGAAATCTCAATCAATGCAGATTCACACAACAAGATTGCAACAGAGACAGTTAATGTTGCATCAGATGTAGTTTATGATTCTTCAAACAAGCGAGAGTCAGATCAGGTAGCAGCAACAAATCAGTTTGATTTTGCAAAGGGTGAAAACTTTACATATCTTTCACGTAAGGATGGATTTGCAAACTATGCTGAGGCAACAGCAGCTCCTACAAGCTTCGAAATGGGCGATGAGCTCAAGGCTACATATTTCAATGAAATTAACTATGACCCAACAGCTTACAACAACGATTCTGATGAGATGCCAGTAACTGGTGCAAAGAACGGCGTTAAGCTTGAGGATTTACGCGGTGTTGATTACGATGATGCTAAGTGGGATGAGCTTCTTGATGAGCTTACAGTAGATGATATGAATAGTCTTATCTCTCTTGGTGGATATGAGACATCAGCAGTAGAGTCAATCGGAAAGATTATGACTTACGATTGCGACGGTCCTGCTTCTATCAACAACAACTTTACTGGTCAGGGTTCTATCGGATTCCCAGCAGCTGTAATGATTGCTTGCACATGGAACAAGGATTTAGCACATGCATTTGGCGATTCTATCGGTCAGATGGCAAACGAGATGGATGTTTCTGGTTGGTATGCTCCAGCTACAAATACTCACAGATCTGCATTTGCAGGACGTAACTTTGAGTACTACTCAGAGGATGGTGTTCTTGCAGGTTGGATGTGTGCAAACGCAGTAGCAGGTGCTAGAGACCACGGTGTATACTCTTACGTAAAGCACTTTGCCACAAACGATCAGGAAACTAACAGAACAGGATTCCTTTGCACATGGCTCAACGAGCAGTCACTTAGAGAGATTTATCTCAAGTCATTTGAAATTGCATTTAAGAATGCTAACCCAGCTGCAACAATGGTTGCATTCAACAACATTGGTACAGTTCCAGCTGAAGCTTGTCCAGAACTTCTTAACACAGTTCTTCGTGATGAGTGGGGATTCAGAGGCCTTGCAGAGACAGATTACTTTGGTGGATACGGATACCAGGATTCAGACAGAATGATTAGAAATGGTTGCGATCTTATGCTTGCAACATATCCTACTCCACAGTCAACAGTTACAGATCAGACATCTGCAACATCTGTAATTGCAATGCGTCAGGCTTCTAAGAACATTCTTTACACAACAGTAAACAGCCGTGCTTATGATGCAAGCGTTAAGGCTGGTGCACCTACATGGGTTAAGATTGTTTACTTAGTAGCAGCACTTCTTATAGCATTGATTTTATTCCTTGCATGCAGAGCTTTTATGAAGTATCGCAAAGCTAAAAAGGAAATGGCTCCTGTCGTAGAGGAAAATTAAGATAGATATTAATTTAATAAACTTGCAAACTAAAGATTCATATTTAGACGAGGGCGGCTTGGCTGCCCTCGTTTTGTAGGTGCTAGAAGAACATTATTCACTAATAAGTTAATTAAACCCATAATTATTTAACATTGTGTTTTCAAAATTCACAAAATATATTAGAATGTAGATAATAAGTAATGAATGCTTATTATTTGGCTGATTAACTAATAATTTTTAAAATGGGGAAGGAAATATGAGTACAAAGAGGTTATACAAGAGTTATGACAGAAAGATTTGTGGAGTATGTGGAGGTATCGCAGAATACTTCGATGTGGATCCTACAATAGTTCGTCTTGCTTGGGTTGTTTTTGTATTGATTGGTGGTTGCGGAATACTTGCTTACATCATTGCAGCCATAATCATGGAGGACAAGCCTAGGGACTGATTATTTCAGGTGTAAGGAGGTACAATGAGCAAAAACAACATAGGAAACAACATAAAATTTCTTAGACAGAATGCTGGCCTTACTCAAGCTCAGTTGGGTAAGATTTTTGGAGTAAGCCATGTTACCGTATCCACATGGGAATCGGGGCGCACGATGCCTACTCCAGATATAGTCGAAGGACTTTGCATGACGTTGCATTGTCGCAAGGAAGAAATTCTTGGCTTTGGATATGCAGGCAGAGAAAAGGACGTACAGCGAAAAAAGCTTAATGAATATTTTGATGCCCTCAGCGAGGACAACAGACATTTGTTATTGGTACGTGCTAAAGAGCTTGTTAATCTTGAGGCTGAAATGGGCGGCTACAGCAATGCCAATGCTTCATAACAAGTTAATATTTGTACACAAGCGGTGCCATAAGGTGCCGCTTTAATACTTTATAGAAATATAAAGTGATATGTAAAAAGGAGGATAAAAATGGCAAAGGTACTAATTTTGAACGGTAGTGCAAAGAGCAACGGCTGCACTGCCACAGCATTGGAGGAAATGGTTGAGGTATTTAAGGCTGAGGGAGTTGAGACAGAGATTGTTCAGGTAGGAAGTAAGACAATCAAAGGCTGTGTTGGCTGTGGTTACTGTTTTGCCAATGGCAAATGCGTTACAGATGATATGGTAAATGAAATTGCAGCCAAGTTTGAAGCGGCGGACGGTCTTGTGGTTGGAAGCCCAGTTTACTATGCATCACCTAATGGGGCGATTCTTTCATTCTTAGATAGACTGTTTTTCAGTACTCATTTCAACAAGCAAATGAAGGTGGGAGCAGCAGTGGTTAGCTGCAGACGCGGCGGCAGTACACCTACATTTGATGCAATCAATAAGTATTTTACAATCAGCGGCATGCCTGTTGCATCAAGCACATATTGGAATCAGGTACATGGTAACTCCCCTGAGGATGTTAAGAAGGATTTGGAAGGATTGCAGACAATGCGCAATCTTGCCCGCAACATGTCATTTATGATTAAGGCATTTGCAGACGCCAAGGAAAAATATGGTTTGCCAGCTGTAGAGACTGAAGCCTTTACATGCTTTGCAGATGGAAAATGACCCTAGGGGACGGGGTTAGTGGTCCATTTTTTCGGTTTGCAAACGGAAAATAATTAAATAGATTTATTGATTAGATAATCCTAGGACTAAAGGTAAGTCCTAGGATTATTTTTTGTCCAAAAAAATAATGCAAACATTATGAGTTTGTTAAAAGATGATTATATAAATAGCATTTTTTGGACCAATTATTAAGAATGTACTAGCGAATCTTAAGAATGTCCGATTTTTAGCTGAAAATTTATAACCTATAATTATTTTAAAGAACTAATAAAGTTACATTTTTTAGGGAGGTTACTTTTATGATGAAAAAGAAAATTTTATCGCTTCTATTGGCAGCAACCACAGTTTTTGCTCTTACAGCATGTGGTGTTAAGGCTCCAGAGGAACCAGCAGCAACAACAGATGCTACAGCAAGCACTTCTGCAGAAAAGGATGATGCAACAACATCAACAGATGCTGAGGTTACACTTGTAATGGCAGAGGTTAATCCTCTTGACTCTATTGTTGGTATGGTAGATCAGAAATTCAAGGAAGAAGTTGAGACAAGATCTAATGGCTCAATTAAAATCGACCTTCAGGCCAGCGGTGTACTTGGTGCAGAGAAGGACGTTCTTGACAGCATGATGGGTGGAGCTGGAACAATTGACATTTCAAGAATTTCAGCATTCTCATTGACACCATACGGTGCAAAGAAGTCTATGCTTCTTTCACTTCCTTACACATTTGTAAGTCGCGAGCATTACTGGAATTTTGCTACATCTGATTTAGCAGCAGAATTTCTTGATGAGCCTGCAGAAGCTGGCTTAGGAATTAGAGGTATTTTCTATGGCGAAGAAGGTTTCCGTCATTTCTTTACAAAGGATGAAATAAAGGATATCAGCTCATTCAAGGGAATGAAGCTTCGTGTTTCTGAAGACCCAGTTATGGAAGGTCTTGCAAAGGGACTTGGAGCATCTCCAACAGTTGTACCTTTCACAGACCTTTATTCATCACTCCAGACAGGTGTAGTTGATGGCGCTGAGCAGCCAATCGCAAACTACAAGTCTAATGCATTCCCAGAGGTTGCACCTTACATGATTCTTGATGGTCATACAATCGGTGCAACAGAAATCATCATTACAGATGCAGCATGGGATAAGCTTTCAGCAGACCAGCAGAAGGTACTTAAGGATGCTGGTAGAGCAGCACAGTCATACAACCTTTCAATTTCTGAGCAGAAGGAAAATGAGGTACTTGACGAGCTTAAGGCTGATAACGTAAACATCATCGAAGTTGAAGATATCAAGCCATGGCAGGATGCTGTTAAGAAGGTAGTTGATGACAACATTAAGGGTCAGGAAGATCTTTATAAGCAGATAGTAGATATGCAGTAAGGAAAAGAGGTTTTATGGAAGTCTTTTTTAGTAAAGTAGACAAAATCAAGCCTTTATATGATGTTAC
>JAEEGJ010004333.1_pt1 | contig 48550 bp, 43 predicted proteins | sample 8958761 | NCBI WGS metagenome assembly JAEEGJ01 (sample SAMN16246546, study PRJNA631951) | gut metagenome | biome: gut microbiome; feature: rumen; material: RS-attached | host: Bos | place: Iran: Karaj | collected 2018-10
CGCCATCGAGAAGTCGGAGACCTACCACGCATGGGGAAGTTTTGAGGGATGGTTGAAGAAAATAGCGGTGAATGAGGCGTTGATGTATTTGCGCAACCGGCCCGAGATGGTGGAGATAGGGGAGGAGATGGCTTTGGAGGATGAAACAGACGACAAGTCCCAAGTGTTGCAGACAGCATTTTCACAGGAAGAGATTCTGGAAACTGTCAGCAAGTTGCCGGTCAAACAGCGCACAGTGTTCAACCTCTACGCCGTGGAACACTACTCGCACGCGAAAATTGCGGAGACGCTCGGCATCTCCGTCGCCAACTCCAAAGTGCTGCTCTCCCGTGCCCGCGCCGAACTTCAACAGCGACTGCTCGTGCTGGCAAGGAAAAAGAATAAGATAATCCAAAACACCCCCTAAGTTATGAATATATTGTTCCTTAAGCAGTCTCGGAGAGACAACACGCACGAAGTGCAACTAACCCCTTACAAGGCCGAAGGCCGCAGTATGGGGATGAAAACCAAAAACTCAGGCTATATCATGGGGCTGACCACCATCATCGTGCTGGTACTGGCCGTACTGCTCACGGCCTGCAACAAACCCGAGAAAACCCATCTCGACGGTACCTGGCGGTGGACCCAAACATCAGGCGGCATCGGCGGGTGGTACTACACCCCCGAAAGCGAAGGATTCGAGGCCGAACTCGTCTTCAAAGGTAGCAGTTTCTCCCTACTTAAAGATGGCGAGAAGGTTGTCTCCGGAACCTATCGCATTGATTATTACACGGGTCAAACGTTATACACCGACAAGGGAGACCAGGACGAACCTTTCTATTCCTGGTTCAACATACGCTTCCGCCTCACCGAGTCGCAACATAAAAAAATCGTAGAGGCCTTCAACGGGAAGATTTCGTTGGCCACGCCGCACAAGTTTCTCGCCACCCTCGGTTACAGCGAGGCAGAGGGGCAGGTGTTTTCGATGAGCGAAGACGGAATGTATGACGGTTTCTGCTATACTTTTCTAAAGAAATGAGAAGTTAAGAAGTTGGATAGGAGACCTCGGGTGCAGGCCGTCAGGTCTGCAGGGCTCGGTAGGGAAGGACGATGTTGATAGAGGTTTGCACGCTGTAGGTGTGCGGGTAACAAGAAAAAAATGATGGTAAATTCCAAATAATACAGATATGAAATTGACGATACGATTCACAGCAATTATCTTGCTAACGGTACTGGCCACCGCTTGCGATCCAGGCTACAACGAGGATATGCTCATCCGTAACGCCTCTTCGCACAGCGTGACCGTCATCCCCGCCCCATACAGCTGGTACGATAGTGGAACGGACTCCACCCATACCTGGACAAACGAAAGTTACACGCTTGTCCCGGGGCAGGAAGTGATGATACATCACTCCGGCGGTGTCGGTGCTGCCAGTTTTGAAGAAGGGGTACAGGCATTTCTCCAATATTACAGTAACAGCGTGACTTTTCGCTTCGATGGGGAACTTGGGCCGCAAGTAATGTATTATGCTGGGGACACAACAGGCATCAGTCCCTATAATTTCAGTTCCACCCTCTATCAATATGAGGAGACACGCCACTACGGCCGCTGGTTCAACGGTCATCCATCCTATGGGAAACTCACTTTTACCATCACGGACGAGCATTACCAAGCGACGGAAGAAAGTAACTACTTGGAAGTTAAGAATTAGGAGTTTGAAATTTAGAGTTCAAAGTTAAAGAGACAATCAAGATGATGAAAAAGATCAGTATCACCCTTAGTTTAATATCTGTCATAGGCTTGGCTGGCCTATGGCTGCTGCTGGCCTGTGAAAGACCGGTCATTCACACGGATGTGCAGGTATCGGATTCTGAACTCTCATCCTGCCATGCTGGTGAGAAGGACGGCGAAAGCGATCCTGTCTTCTCCTATTCTCACGGCGTCTTGCACGTCACCCACGAAATGTTGCTCAACTGTGCAGCTTCCAACGTGGATGTGAATGCACAGATAGCAGGAAACGACATCGTCATCAACTATAGCGTGGATGACAACATCTCTGCGGACTGTTTGTGTTCCAAGACATTGAAATATACACTTCACAACATTCGCAGCGGCACCTACACGATCACGATCAACATTGACGGCACCTTCTGGTATCAGAACACCCTCACATTCTAACGGCCAACAGACAAAAAAATCGTAACATAGTGACAATTCAACAAAACCCAACCATCTTACATTTCCATTCATGACACGAAACAAAAACCATATAGACAGTGCAGAAGATTTGGACCGGCTGTTTGAGCGGGGCGTTTCCGATGTCTCTCGCCAGCCGCAGGCCCCGATGACAGACGCCCAGGTTGCCGCTGCCGCAGCCGCTTCCAAAACCGGCGCGGGCATCTGGCTGCTGTCGCACGCCAAGGAGATCCTGATTGGAGCCGTCTCATTCGCCGTGGGCGTGGGCGGAACTCTGGCTGTCACCCACGCACTGCAAGACAAGGCGCCCTCGCAGCTTCCCGCCGAACAAACTACCCTGGTGACGACTGACTCCTTGGCGGAAGAACCCTTCACAGACAGCACGGTCCTTTATACAACAGAACCCTCTGAGCAGGCGGTTATTGAGCCGGGGAGCCAAACATCAACCGCCTCAAGCAACCCCAAAGCTTCTTATTCAAAGCAGGGAACCGTCAAAATGAAAACTCCCCAAACCGCGACAACACCCACCACCTCTGAGCCGGTGATCATCAGGAAGACCATCGTCCGACACGACACAATACGGATGAAAGAGTCTGTAGTGGTAAAGGATACGGTGTATGTAATTGAGAATTGAGAATTAAGAGTTGAGAATTATGGTTATAAAATTTGATTATTGTGCTTTGCTTGCCATATTGCTGTTGTCTCTGAATCTATCGGCACAGCAGCGCGATACTGTTTATGTAACTGATACTCAGGTAATTCGTGATACACTCATCGTGCGCGACACCATCTATCAGCACGACACGGTCAAGATACGTCACCAAGCAGATGTCAAGAGCGCCACTACCGAGGATAACTCCGTAAAAATCACGCTTCCTGCGAAGGCGGACACGTCCGTCGAAGCGGTAGAGATGCCCGTTTTGGATGATGGTTCATCCCAAAAGGAACAAAAAAAGAAGTGGTATGCCGACCTGCCGGAGGCCCTGTTCTTCAAAGGTTTCCAGCTGGGTTATGTGCTGGAGGCCGACATCCTGTCCAAAGCCAAGTTGTCGAACACAAACTATATGAGGGCTAAAAATTCTGTCGGCGGTCACGTCGGTTTGGAGTTCGCCTATCACTTCGCCAAGTATCTTGGCCTCTCGGCAGGGCTTGAATACGGTACCACAGGGGCGTTCCGTTTCCTCAATCGCAATGATTGGGATGAATCGTGGATAGCAAACGAGACCAGAGTGCCATTCAACTACACCCGCTACGGCATCTACAGCACCGGTTTCTCAATGCCGGTGAAGTTCGAGTTTCACGCGCCCATCTCCCCGAAAACGTGGGTGACGCTCTCTGCCGGCGTGCGCCTCCGTATGCCGTGGTACACTTTTATGGCCGGTTACGATGACGATGTCAGCAGTCCGAACTCCTTGTCTGGCCTGATATGGCCTGACACCACCGAGTATTACGACCATCTGCGACTGGCCCCGGAAGTGCTGGACGCCAATCGTTTTAATGTGGACTTGCTGGCGAATGCGGGTTTCTACTTCCGGTTGGGTTACGGAGGAATGCTCCGCTGGACCGTCGGCATAGACCTCCCGTTCAGGGATTTCGCCAGCGGCAACTATTCGGTACGGGTTGACGGTTATAATGGCATTGACTACATAATGCCAGTCTCATACGACAACGGTACTTTCCGCTTGCGCAGCAATATGTTCAACACGCAAATCACTTTCATCCAGACATTTCAAAAGTCGAAAAGGTGTGCTGAGAAATGTGAAAAGTGGAAAGAAGAAGGGCTGTATCGCCACGAGTTCAAGTTTGACGTGTGCGACCCCACGGGCGTGATGCTCTTTGACCGCTACTTTGTGTTCGTCTATCCAAATGGAATGGAACCCAACCGCAGCTGGCGCAACGAGGATTTCTTCAGCACACCGGTGTTTTCCATCGGCTACCACTATCGTGTGGCTAAATGGTTCTGGCTTGGCCTGTCGCTCAGTATAGCCTACTATCGGGATCCGGAAAAGATACAAAACGGTTCGGATTTCATAGCTTCCTGCAACCGCGAATTTTATTCGGTTGCCTTTATGCCCGAGGTTCGGTTCTCCTATCTGAACCGTCCGCACGTCACCCTCTATTCGGCCTTGTCAGTCGGGTTCGCGCAATTCTTCGGCACGGAGGATTGCTACAATGTCACCTACCCAGAGCACCGTCATCCGTGGCTGAGTGGAGAAATTAACGGCGACTATACGCCCACTCAATTTTCCACCCTCCACGTAACACTTTTCGGCGTGAAGGCAGGTTGGAAGCACCTGTTCGGTAGCCTGGAACTGGGCGCGGGATACAAGGGGCTGGGGAGTGTTGGGGTAGGGTATGAGTTTTAATTGAGAATTAAGAAACTAAGAAATTAAGAAATTAAGAGAGTTATGAAAATTATGAAAAAGATTGGATTGTTAGCTTTGGTGATTATGAGTGTCGGTATGATATCGTGTGAGCGGCCGCAGGTGGACCCGAATGTGCGGTTTTACATTGATGGGCAAGAGATTACAAACGACAGCATTCCGGTGCTGTTGAACACCTATCAGGAGGTCGGCATCAAAGCGGTCAATTCGGGTGCCGACTGGCATTTTTACTGGCTGAAACCGGCGAGTTATCCGGTGGAGTTACATAGTGGAGATGGCAATCTCCAATGGCTCACTGACTCATACGGAAACAACCGCGTCTTGACGTTGGAGTTCCGGATGTTTTTTGCCGATTCCCTGTACCAGCGCGGGGATGTGTGCCACTTGCGATGTAAGAGCGGCGACTATGTCAAGGTGTTGAGAATGGTGGTGGAATAAAAAAAAGGCCGGGATCCTTTTGTTTTGAACTTTATTAACTTATTAACATATTCATTTATTGGAATTGGCTCCCACGTTTCGTGTTCTCAATTTTGCTATCTTTGCGCCCTCTTTCCGAAAATGAGAAAAATCGGCTGTATTATATTGCTACTTATTGTGACACAGGTTGTTATGGGACAAACTGCACTTTGGGGTGTCCCCTGTGAAGGCACACCCGTGGTGGAAGATCACGAAGGGAATGTGTATGGCACGGTACAGTTTGGGTCACAATGCTGGATGGCTGAGAATATGCGCTGCATCACTTCCCCTTCCGGAAAGAGCTGGGTGCACAATCCGGTGTTCTCACTCGACTATCCGGTTTTCAAGTCCTATTACATCACCATCCGCAACTCCAGCTACGGCAATCTATACAACTGGTCGGCGGCGATGGACCTGAACATCAATGAGTACAGCTTCTTCTCTTCTAACGGGAAGCATCACAGGGGCATCTGCCCGAAAGGGTGGCATCTGCCCAGCAACGACGAGTGGATGCTGCTGTTGGAGAATCTGGGTGGCAGCAACAAGGCCGGCGCGGTGATGAAAAGCCGCACCGCCCACTGGATACAGCCTGTGCGTGCCGAGCAATTGAGCGGTTTCGATGCCATCCCCGCAGGCATCTATACCGAAGAGGGCCTGCGCCACACCGGCAACTACGCCTACTTCTGGAGCTCCACCACCTACGACCGCCAGAATGCGTGGGGCTGCGGACTCTTCAGCTACAACAGCGACTGCTACAACATCCTCGATTACAAGTGCTACGGACGCTCCGTGCGCTGTGTCAAGGATCAGGAGAGTCCCCTCGACTTGAAACATCTGGAAGTGAATAAAAAAGAGCCGGTCAGCACCCCTGTCGGGGGCTGATTCTCGCCCTGAAAATATCTGGAAAATGAAGGTCCGCTAAAGCTCGTCGCGGATTTTCAGCAGCATCTCCTTGATTTTAGTTAAAGACTCGATGATGGCGGCGTTCTCCGCCTCTTTCACCATATTGGTGCGCAAAGCCTCCTTGGCCCCCTTCAGGGTGTATCCTTTCACTTTTGTGAGATAATGGATGGTGCGGATAATGGAGATGTCATTCTTGGAGAAAAACCGGTCGCCCTTCTTGTTCTTGCGGGGCTTGATGATGTCGAACTCGTTTTCCCAATAGCGGAGGGTGGAGACGGGCAGGTCGAACATCTTCGACGTCTCCCCGATGCTATAGTAAAGCTTCTCCTTGTCGTCGAAGGAGTCGGGCAGGGGCAGTTCCATTTGTTCGTTATCGGTCATTCTTCTTGCATTTTGCGGCGGCGTTCGTCTTTCTCCTTGATGCTTTCGCGCTTGTCGTACAGCTTTTTGCCTCGGGCCAGCGAGATATCGAGCTTGGCGTAGCCCTTCTCGTTGATCCAGAGCAGGGTGGGCACGATGGTGAAGCCGCGCTCGTGGAGTTTGACGAGCAGTTTCTTGATCTCTTTCTTGTTCAACAACAGCTTGCGGTCGCGTTTGGGCAGATGGTTGTTGTAGCTGCCCGCCGCGTATTCGCTGACGTGCATATTGTGCACCCACAGCTCGCCGTTCACGAACGAGCAGTAGGCGTCGGTGATGTTGGCCTTGCCCGCCCGTATCGACTTGATCTCCGTGCCGGTCAGCACGATGCCCGCCGTGAAGGAGGTCAGCAAAAAATACTGGAACTCGGCCTTCCGGTTTTTGATGGCAATCTGTGTGTTATCGTTGTTTTTACCCATAGTTGTTCAGCGGCGGCAAAAATACGATTTTTTTGTATTTTTGCCGCCATAAAAACCATTCCTATGAAAAACCTCAGTATGATCGCTGCCATCGGCAACAACTACGAACTGGGCTACCAGAACCAGCTGCTCTGCCACCTGCCCGTTGACCTCAAGCACTTCAAGGAGATCACCTCCGGACACGCCGTCATTATGGGCGACCGCACCTGGGAGTCACTGCCCAAGAAACCCCTCCCCAACCGTCGCAATATCGTGGTGACACTCGATGACGTCACGTTCCCCGACTGCGAGACCGTGCACTCTATCGAGGAGGCAATGGAGTTGGTGAGGGACGAGGACGAAGCCTTCGTGATGGGCGGCGCCACGATGTACCGCCTCTTTATGCCCTTCGCTGATAGGCTTTACATCACCCGCATAATGTCCGATTTTACCGCCGATGTGTTTTTCCCCACAATAAAAGACGAGGAGTGGGCGTTAGTGGACAACGTTTATCTCCGCAAGGATGAGAAAAACCAGTACGACCTATTTTTCCAATTGTTAATGAGAAAAAACCAAGCCCTATGAAAAGAATAGCCATTTCCCTGTTTCTCCTGGCCACGGTGCTTTGCGCCGCCGCCCAGAAACCCAAGACTGAATTGCCCGTGCCCGACCTTCCCATCGACGAGCGCACCAACCTGGTGACCTATCAGGATGTGGTGAAGCAGGAGGGTACTCCCCAAGTGCTCTATGCCAGAGCGATGGAATGGGTGAAGAAATACTATAAGAACACCAATGAGGTCATCAAGAACGCCGATGCCGAGAAGTGCGTCATCGAGATGCGCTCCAGTGTGCGTATCTTCTCCAAACAGAAGGATGGCACGGTGATGCAGAAGAACATCGTCTATTACAACTTCAAGTTGGAATGCCGCGACAACCGCTATCGTTATACCATCACCAACTTCAACGAACGAGCTGCTGCGGCCGCGCCCATCGAGAACTGGTTCAAGACCGACAGTCCCTACTGGTCTCCCTCTCAATACGAATGGCTGAACCAAATCGACAAGCAGGTCAAGGAACTCATCGAGTCCCTGGAAGAGGGAATGCTTCCGCCGGAAGTGTATGAGGACGAGTGGTAGTCTTTTGCTGCTGGCAGCATTGTTTCTTTCCGTTTCGTGTCACAAGCCGGCGGGACAGTTGCGCGTGGACTTTCGTTTTGCCGTGGACGGCGAGCCGTTGCAGCAAGACGAATTGCGCTATGTGAATGCCGCTGGCAACCGCTATGCCGTGACGGAAGCGCAGTATTTCATCTCTCATCTGACCCTGACGAAGTCGGATGGCACTTCGGTGGAGGTGCGTTCCGACAAGGCGGCGCATTATGTGGACGCCGACATCGCCTCTACGCTTACGTGGCTGCCCGCCGACGAGATTCCGGCCGGCCGCTACACGGAGGTGTCGTTCACTTTCGGCCTCGCCCCCGACCTCAACGTGTCGTATGCCTATCCCGACGCACCGGAGAACGCGATGAGCTGGCCGGCGAACCTAGGCGGCGGCTATCATTATATGAAAATCAACGGCTGGTGGCAATCCGCCGACGGCACACAAAGGCCCTTCAACCTGCACACGGGCATTGGGCAGTTGCGCGATGCGGAGGGAAATGTCACGGGGTTTGTGGACAACAATTTCACAGTCACTTTGCCCTTGGAGAATTTTATCATAACGAAAGGGGAAACGGCCCAACTGTGCTTGCAGATGGACATCAACCAGTGGTTCACGAACCCGCACACCTTTGATTGGGAGGTGTTTGGCGGCAGCATAATGCAGAATCAGGAGGCGCAGGAGTTGCTGCGCGACAACGGGGTAAGTGTGTTTTCCCTTAAGAATTAATCGATATTTTGCAGGAATTCGATCAGTTTGGCCATCGCGCGCCCGCGGTGGCTGATTTTGTTTTTCTGTTCGGCGCTCATCTCGGCGAAGGTCTCGCTGAAGCCGTCGGGCACGAACACGGGGTCGTAGCCGAAGCCCTCCCCGCCGCGGGGGCTCTCGATGATGGTGCCGTCCACGCGCCCCTCGAAGAAGTGGGCCTCCCCGTCGAGGATGAGGGCCACGACGGTCTTGAAGCAGGCGCGGCGGTTGGTTTTGCCCTGCATCTCGTGCAGAAGTTTGTTGACATTGTCGGCGAAGGAGCAGTGTTCGCCGGCGTAGCGGGCGGAATAGACGCCCGGGGCGCCGTTCAGGGCCTCCACTTCCAGGCCGGTGTCGTCGGCGAAGCAGCTGAGGTGGTACTTGTCGTACACGAATTGGGCCTTCTGGAGGGCGTTGCCCTGGAGGGTGTCGGCGGTTTCGGGAATCTCCTCGGTCTGGCCGAGGTCGTGGAGGTCGCGCAGGGTCCAGCGGGGTCCCAGTATCTGGCAGGCCTCCTCGCTCTTGTGGCGGTTATGGGTGGCGAAAACAATGTCCATATCTATAAACAGAAAAAGATGGCATAATTGCTTATGTCATCTAACCTAAAATATTTGAAAAGCGCAAGTTATTGATTATTGGGCAGAGCCGCTGACCTCAATAGCTTGTTTGCCTCTGTAGTAACCACACTCCGGGCACACGCGGTGTGTGAGGATGGGGGCGCCGCAGTGACTGCAAGTGGTCAGTTGGGGAGCCGTGATGAAATCGTGTGCTCTTCTCTTATCTCTTCTCATTGCTGAGTGTCTTCTTTTTGGATTGGGCATAGTATCTAATTTTTATCAGTTATTAATCAGTTATTAATCTAATTTCAAGTTTTTCAGGGCGTCCCAGCGGGGATCGCTTTCTTTTTCCTCCTCCTTTTGCGACAGTTCCTCCAGTTTGGCCAGCACTTGCGGGTCGCAGGTGGAGTTGCCGTTCTCGTCGTCCTCGTGCACGATGCGGATGGGCAGGGCCAGGAAGATGGACTCATAGACGAACTGGAACAGGTCGAGTTCGTAGGTGTTCTCGTCGAGGACCCAGATGTCGTCGTCTTCGCTTTCGGGCTCTTCTCCGATGTTGGGCACCAGCTTGACGATCAGGCGCTGCTCGAAGTCCATCGGAAGGCGGACGGGAAGCAGGCAACGGTCGCAGGGGGCCACCACATAGCCGTTGAATTGGCAGAGGACATTCACCAATTTCTCCGTTTTCGTCATCTCAATCCGCAAATCCAACTCACCGTCGCGAACCTCGGAGATTTCTGCAAGTTCAAAGAACGCTTTTTCACAATGTATTGAAAAGCAGCGTGTTCCGTCTTCAACTCCAGACAATCGGAGCTTAAATTCGTCTCGTATTTGCTTTTCGTCCATCGCTCAGGAATTAGGGGTGCAAATATACACTTTTTTTGATTGTCTCCGTCACCCTTGTTTTTATTCGGTAAAAGTGGGGTGGGAGGGTCTTATTGGAGGTATATTTCGACGAGTCCTTCCGGGGTGGAGACGTAGAGGATGCGGTTCTCGCGGTCCACTTGGGTGACGAACTGTTGGGAGGCGGGGATGAGGATCTCGGTGCCGTTGTGGTCGACCTGCATAATGGGGTTGTTGCTCACTTCGAGGAAATCCTGGCAGGTGCCGATCTCGCCCAGCCGCTCGTCGATGACAGTGAAGCCGATGACTTCGTGGAAGTAGAAGCGGTTGCCGTCGAGGGGCGGGAGCTGGCTCAAGGGGAGGTAGAGTTCCACTTGGGCGAACTCGCGGCACTCGTTGGGGCCGATGCCGTCGAACTTGATGACGAACTGGTTGTTGCCGCGGTAGGCGATGTGCTCCACGGTGTAAGGGATTTTCTCGCCGTCGAGGTCGAGGAAGAGGGCGTCGAGCTGGGTGTACCGCTCCGGGTTGTCGGTATCAAAAAAGGCACACAACTCGCCTTTCAGTCCGAAAGGTCGGGTCAGTGTGCCTAAGTAGAAGAATTCGTCTTTCATTATGCTTCAGCGGGAGCGGCTTCTTCAGCGGCGGGAGCCTCTTCAGCGGCGGCTTCTGCGGCTTCGGCAGCAGCTTGTTCAGCGGCAGCGGCTTCGGCAGCTTCCTGGGCAGCCTTGGCTTCTGCAGCGGCGATTTCAGCATTGCGAGCGGCGATCTTGGCTGACATAGCCTCCTTCACCTTCGTCTCGGCGGCCAAACGTTCTTTCTTGATGTTGCGGGCCTTGTCAGCCTCTTCACGAACGATGTTGCTGAGCTTGCTGTTCTTCTCCTGTTTCCAAGCCTCGAACTTCTGCTGGGCCTGGCTTTCGCTGAGCGCACCCTTGGCGATACCGCCCTTGAGGTGCTTCATCAAATAAACGCCTTCGCGTTTGAGAATCGCACGGGCCGTGTCAGAAGGGGTGGCACCTGCTTCCAGCCAATAGAGCGCTCTCTCGAAGTTGATGTTGAGGGTTGCGGGATTGGTCAGCGGGTTGTAGGTTCCAAGGTCCTCTATGAAACGTCCGTCACGTGGTGCACGACCATCCGCAATTACAAGGTGGTAAAAAGGTTGGTTCTTCTTACCTCTTCTTTGTAATCTGATTCTTGTTGCCATAAAACTTTGGTTTGTAGTTAGTTATTAAATAATTTAAATCCCATTTCGTGCCTTCACGAGGCTTCTTTTTTGGGGCGGCAAAAATACACATTTTTCTTTATGTTTCAATTCCTTATTTTATTATTTTTGCTGCCTTCTATGACGAATCCATTTCGGAACCGGCTCAAACGATGCAAGATGCTCTGTTTCTTGCTGCTGGCATTGCTGTTTTTCGGCGTGCCCTCGCCCCTGCACGCCCAGTTCTACAATGGCTCGCAAATCAGTTTCGGCAAAAACCGCGTGCAGCACCAGAACTTCAACTGGCAGTACCTGCGCGCCGACCGATACGATGTCTATTTCTATCCCACCGGCAAGGCCCTGGCCCAGTATGTCTATTACAAAGTGCCCCAGTACCTCGGCGAGATGGCGCAATTGCTCAACTACACCTCGCAGAAAAAACTGCAGTTCATCGTCTATAATACCCAGCAGGATTTTCGCGAGTCCAACTTCGCCTACGATGACGAGGAGTTCTACAACCAGGGCGGCGTGACCAACATCTACGGTTCCAAAATCTATCTCTATTTTGACGGCAACCGTTCCCATTTCGACGCGATGATCCGTGCCGGCATTATGAATGTGTATGCCCACTGGCTCGTGAACGGTGCCTCCGTCCGCTCCAACATCTCCGCTGACTATCTCATCAATGTGCCCGGCTGGTTCTACAGCGGTCTGGCCTCCTATTTCGGCCAGGACTGGAGCGCCGACATCGACGCGCACGTCAAGGACGGCATCCTCACGCAACGCTATGCAGACTTGGAGGAGTTGTCGCCGGTGGATGCCACCTATGCGGGGCACTCCTTCTGGCGCTATATCGTGGAGCAGTACGGGGAGGGCGCCATCGCCAAGATTCTTTACCGCACGCGCTCGGCGAAGACCGTCGAGAGGGGCATTACCTACGCCACAGGCGTGCGCTACCGCGAGCTGCTCGCCAACTGGTACAAGTACTACTACGTGATGTACCATCCCGACGACAAGCGCGAGCAGCCCGAAGGCGACGGGGTGGTCAAGCGCCCCAGGACCCAGCGCGACTATGCCCGCATCACGCTCTCCCCGCAGGAGGAGAGTCTCGCCTATGTGACCAACGAGGCCGGCCAGATTCGCGTGTGGCTGAAACGCCCGAACCAGTCGCGCCCCCACTGCATCTTCCGCCGTTATGCCAAGACCGAGGACAACCCCGACCTCACCTTCCCCCTCATCGCCTGGCACCCCAACGGCGATTTGCTCGGTATGACGCTGGAAGACAAGGGCCATTGCTATTATTATCCCTATAATCTGGAAAAAAAGAAATGGGAGAAACGTCTTTTGGTGGATGTGGAGAAAATCACCGCCTGGAGCTTCTCGCCCGACGGACAGATGATGCTCTTCTCCGGCTTCCGGAGCGGACAGTCTGACATATATTTGTATAGCTTCCTCTCGCGCTCTTTCCAGAACCTGACCAACGACTTTTACGATGATTACGACCCGGTGTTTCTGAATCCCAAGCAGATAGTCTTCGCCTCGAACCGCGAGATTGACTCTATTGGATTGAAGGATGACTTTATGGAGGCGGCACCGCAGGCAAAATACGACCTTTTCCTGTATGACTATGGCAAGAAGGATCCGGCACTGTTGCGCGTGACGCGCACCCGTTATGCCAACGAGTACAACGCCCGCCGAGTGGACAAGCAGAGAATCGTCTATCTCAGCGACAACGATGGGTTGAACAACCGCTATGAGGCGCATTTCGACAGTGCCATAAGCCGTATTGACACGGGCATCCACTATGCCTATTTCGCCAAGACCGCCCCGCTGACCGACCGTGCCCACAGCATCCTGGAGCAGGCCTACGACCCGGCTACGAACCAGGTGGCTGACATCCAGCTCAAGGACAAGGCCAAGCGCATCTATCTCTCCCAACTGGACCTTTCCTCTCACACAGACCCTTCACCATCGATATTCCATAACCGAATACGGAATGTAGAAGTTGCCCGCGACCCGATGCGGATGGGTGGCGACAGTCTCCAGCAAGGAGCCCAAAGCGGTTTGGAGGAGCACGGATTCGTGCAGGTCTATGTGCAGGACGAAGCGTGGGGAAGTTCCGCGGAGGGCGACTCTGTAGCGAACAAGCGCAAGAAAGAGTTTGACATCCCCGTGGGCATTCCCTATCGGGTACAGTATTCCATCAACAAGTTGGTGACGCAGGCCGACTTCAGTTTCCTGAACACCTCGTACCAGCAGTTTGAGGGGGGCACGTCGCCCATTTACCTCAACACGGGCTTCAACGCGCTGGTGATGTTCGGCATCACCGACCTTTTCGAGGACTATCGCATCACGGGCGGCTTGCGCCTGTCGTTCAATCTTCAGAGCAACGAGGAGATGTTCAGTTACGAGAACCTGTCGCGCCGCCTTGACCGGCAGATTGTGCTCTACCGGCAGGCCATTACCTCTTCCGGTGGCGATTACGTTTATAAGCAGACCTCCAACAGTGTCTTCTATATCTTGAAATACCCGTTCGACAAGTTCAACAGTTTGCGGCTCACGCTCAAGGGGCGTTATGAAACCAACACGGTGGGGGCGTTGAGCGACCGCACCTTGCAGCAGCCCGACACGCGCCATCTTTGGGCGGGCGTGAAGTTGGAGTATGTGTTCGACTCCTCCAAGGAGCTCTACACCAACCTCTGGCGTGGCAGCAAGGTCAAGGTGTTTGCCGAATACGAGCAGCGCGCCGAGAAGGAGACGCAGAATCTCCTGGTGGTGGGATTGGATGCCCGCCGCTCTTTCAAGCTCTACAAGAATATGACATTTGCCGTGCGTGCCGCTGCCTCCACCAACGTGGGCTCTGCGCGCCTGGTCTATTTTATGGGCGGTGTCGATAACTGGATCAACGCCAAGTTCAACAGTTCCATTTGGGTGGACCAGAGCAAGAATTACGCCTATCAGACCTTGGCTACCAATATGCGCGGGTTCCAGCAGAACATCCGCAACGGCACCTCGTTTGTGTTGTTCAGTGGCGAGTTGCGGATTCCGTTTGTGCAGCTTATCGCCGGTCATCAAGTGGGATTCGAACTCTTCAATTCCCTGCAGCTGAATATCTTTGGCGATGTGGGCACCGCTTGGACCGGTTTGACGCCCTATTCGAAGGACAATTGTCTATACACCCGTTACATCCATTCCGGTCCCATTGATGTGATGATTCGCCGCCAGGTGGATCCTTTTGTGGGTGGTTTTGGTCTTGGCCTGCGCTGCTCCCTTCTGGGCTATTTCCTCCGCTTTGATTACGCCTGGGGCGTGGAGGATTTCCGAATTGCCCGGAAGAAGGGGATGTTCCTGTTTTCAATTGGGACGGATTTTTAGTCTAAAAAAAATCCCGCGAAACCGCGGGATTTTTCTGTTAGTATCGGTAGTATTCCGACTTGAAGGGGCCGTTGACCGGCACCCCGATGTAGTCGGCCTGCTTTTGCGTGAGCTTGGTGAGCTTGGCACCGATCTTGCCGAGGTGCAGGCGGGCCACCTCCTCGTCCAACTCCTTGGGCAGGTTATAGACACCCACCTTGTAGTTGTGTTGCCAGAGGTCGAGCTGCGCCATCGTCTGGTTGGTGAACGAGTTGCTCATCACGAAAGAGGGATGACCGGTGGCACAACCGAGGTTCACCAGACGGCCTTCTGCGAGGATGAAAATGGAGTGCCCGTCGGGGAAGATGTACTCATCCACCTGAGGCTTGATGTTGCGCTTGGTGATGCCCGGCTGGGCCTCAAAGGCGCTCACCTGTATCTCATTATCGAAATGGCCGATGTTGCACACGATGGCCTGGTCTTTCATCTTGTTGAGATGCTCCACGGTGATGACATCGCAGTTGCCCGTCGTGGTGACGTAGAGGTTAGCCTCCGGGAGGGCATCCTCCACAGTCTTCACCTCAAAGCCCTCCATCGCGGCCTGCAGGGCGCAGATGGGATCCACTTCGGTGACGATGACGCGTGCGCCGTAGGACTTCATCGACTGGGCGCAGCCTTTGCCCACGTCGCCGTAACCGCACACGCAGACCACCTTGCCGGCCAGCATAATGTCGGTGGCACGCTTGATGCCGTCGGCCAAAGACTCGCGGCAGCCGTACTTGTTGTCGAACTTTGACTTTGTGACGGAGTCGTTCACGTTGATGGCGGGGAAGAGCAGCTCGCCGCGCTCCATCATCTGATAGAGACGGTGCACGCCCGTGGTGGTCTCTTCGGAAACACCCTTGATTTCCTTGACCATATTGTGCCACTTGTGCGGGTCTTCCTTCAGGATTTCCTTGAGGGTATGGAAGATGACGGCCTGTTCGTGGTTTTCAGGAGTCTTGTCGAGAATGGTGGGGTCCTCTTCGGCCTTGTAGCCGAGGTGGATGAGCAGGGTGGCGTCACCGCCGTCGTCCACGATCAGTTGCGGGCCTTTGCCTCCCGGGAAGGAGAGCGCCTGGTTGGTGCACCACCAGTAGTCTTCCAGGGATTCGCCCTTCCAGGCGAACACGGAGACACCTGTGGCGGCGATGGCTGCTGCGGCGTGGTCCTGCGTGGAGAAGATGTTGCAGCTGCACCATCTCACCTCCGCGCCCAAATGCACTAACGTCTCAATCAGCACGGCGGTCTGAATCGTCATATGCAGCGAGCCCATAATGCGGACGCCGTTCAGCGGCTTGGAGTCACCATATTTTTCTCTCAATGCCAGCAGACCCGGCATCTCTTTCTGCGAGACCTCAATGTCCTTGCGGCCCCATTCGGCCAATGACATATCGGCCACTTTGTTCTTCAATTCGTAATCAGTCATTTCTGTGTCTTTTTTCGTTTAACAAATATATAGAATGAATTTTTATTTCTCGGGTTTCAAATCGACACGAGTGTAGTTGTCGTAATTGAAATACTTCTTCATAAAGTTGACGAGGTCCTTTTTGGTGACGGAGTTCACCATATCGGCATACTCGTTCACGGCATTCATATCATCGCCGTACAACACTTTGCCTTGGATGTAGCTGCGCCAGAAACTGTTGGTCTGGATGTTCTTCTCGCGCGTGGAGATGAGCTGCTTTTTCACTTTGGCCAGCGTTTTCTTGTCGGTGCCCTTCTTGCCCACAGTCTTGAGAATGTCGAGGCAGACATCGGCCAGCTTGTCGGTCTTTTGGGGACTGCAGCTCAGCATAATCATCAGCGTGTAGGTGGGAGAGGGGTATTTGGAGGCGCCCATCTGGAGCATCGGGGAATAGACATCACCCATCTTCTCACGGACAATTTCCAGCAAATACTGCTCCAGCACATCGCCCAACACACTTACGGTGATGTTGTTCTTCGGGGTGTAGTCGAAAGGCTGCTCGAAATAGAGTCCCATCCAGGCTTGTTCCTCCTGGCCGTAGAGCACAACGTCCTTCTGGACACCCTTGAAATCGGGTTTGAAGACGGTAGCGTCGAAGTTCTCTTTCTTGTTGCTGGTCTTCATAGAGCCTAAATAGACGCAGAGGAGTTCGTCCATCACTTTCTCGTCGTAGTTGCCCACGAATACGAAGGTGAAGTCGGCGGGGTTGGCGAAGCGCTCCTTGTAAATCTGGACGGCTTTCTCGAAATCAACTTTCTTGAGATAATCGGGGGTCATCGTGAGTTGGTTCACCAGATAGGGGTCTTGCTGGGTGGCCTTGTCGATGAGAGCGGCGATGAAACGGTACATAATGTTGGCCTGGATCATTTTGAGGCCCTCTTCCGTCTCGTTCAGCACCAGCTCGCAGGCGTTTTGGTCGGCGCGGGGGTTGGTGAAGAAGGCGTTCAGGTATTGGAAGAAGAACTCCAGGTCTTTCGGGGTGGAGGAGCCACTCAGACTCTCGGTCATAGCGCTGATCTCGGGAGTCACGCCGGCCTGCTTGCTCTTGAGCTTCTTGGTCAGGGAGTTGTAGTCAATCTCAGCGATACCGCTGCGGTCGATGATTTCGGCGGCGAAGTTGGCAGAGGGAAGGTCTTCCACCTTGTAAAGGCTTGTGCCTCCCTTGCTGACGGCCGTGAAGAGAATCTCGTCGTTCTTATAGTCGGTTTTCTTGAGGATGACTTCAATGCCGTTGGAGAGGGTGACCTTGCGGGCGTTGATAGCGGGAATCTCCTCGTTCTTGACGATGGTGCCGGGTTTCAAGGTGCTTCTTTCCACAATCTCCTGCTCCTTGTAGGTGTCCACGTAGGGTTCCACATCTTTCAGTTTCTTGTCGGTGATGACCTTGAGAATCTGCTCCTGGGTGGGCACGTTCACACCCTCTTTTTCAGGGGCCATCACGATGGCCACGAAGTTTTCGGGAGTAATCCAGCCTTTGGCAAGTTCGTTGATTTCATTGACGTAGATGCCGTCGATGAGTTTCTTGGCGAGGGTGTATTCGCGCTTGGCGCCCGGAATGGGGTCGTGGTGCAGGAAGTTGCTGACGTATTCGGAAGCATAGCGGGAGGATTCGGTCTTGTCAACCTCGTTGGAGGCGCGTTCCATACGCTCCAGCAAAGCCGTTTTGGCACGGTCGAGTTCGCTCTTGAGGAATCCGTATTTGAGCACACGGTAGTCTTCTTTCATCAGCACTTCGATGGATTCGAGGATCTTGTTCTCCTTGCAGGCAGCCTGGGAACCGTACATATCGGTGAGGCCTATGAAGTTGGAGTAACCAGTGGAGGCGCCGATGAAGGGGCATTTGGAATTCTGAGTCAACTCTTCCAAACGGGCGTCGTACATCTCGTTGTAGAGGTCGATGAGCAGCTGCTTGCGGTAGTCGCCGACAGTCTTCACGGCGAAGTGCGGGAACTTGCGGACGAGCATCACGGTGTTGCCGGCGGCCTCTTTGTCGGTGCAGACCGAGACCAGGGGCTCCTGGTTGCTGCCGATGGCGTATTGCTCCTTCACGCGCGGGTTCTGCACAGCGGGAATGTCGCTGAATAGGGTCTTGATCTTGGCTTCCACTTGGTCCACGTCAATGTCACCCACGACGATGACGGCTTGCAAGTCGGGACGATACCAGTCGTTGTAGAAGTCTTTGATGACCTGGTAGTCGAAGTTTTGGATGATGTCGAGCAGTCCGATGGGCATACGGTCGGCATAGCGGGAGTCCTTCATCAGGACGGGCCACCACTGCTTGCGCATACGGTCGTCGGCACCGAGTCCGAGACGGTACTCTTCGGTGATGACGCCTCTTTCGGCATCGATTTCAGCGTGGTCGTAGAGCAGGCCGTGCGCCCAGCCGCGCAGGATTTGCAGGCCAAGGTCAAGATTCTTGGGATCGTCGAGCGGCATCGGAATCATATACACGGTTTCGTCGAAGGAGGTGTAGGCGTTGAGGTCGGCGCCGAACACCACGCCCAGACTCTGCAACTTGTCGATCATCGTGTTGCCGGGCATTCCCTGGATGCCGTTGAAGGCCATATGCTCGGTGAAGTGGGCCAGACCGCGCTGGTTGTCGTTCTCCTGGTTGGAGCCGGCATTCACGGCAAGGCGGAATTCCACCACCTTCTTGGGTTGGGTGTTGCGACGGATGTAATAGGTCATCCCGTTGCTGAGTTTGCCGATGCGGACACGCGGGTCGTTCTTGACCACTTCGTCCAAATTGACATCCTGTCCGAAGGTAAACACCGCGGTAAGGAGGATGCTGAACAGTAAAAAGATTTTTTTCATAAAACGGATAAGGTTAAATGATGGATAATGAATTATTTGTTATGATTGTTTTTTCTTGGAGAAACGCACTTTGCGCAGCACGATGAGGACAATGCCCAACAGGGTGATGGCCAACAACGGGATGCCGATGTTGAGGAGGGCGAGCTTGATCTTCTTGCCTCTGATTTTCTCCTGGTTGAGGGAGCCGATCTTGAAGTTCTTGGCGCGCAGTTGCAGCAGGTCGTCGTCATCGCACAGGTAGTTGACGCAGTTGACGATGAACTGTGTGTTGTCAAACATTGTGCGGGTATAGATGTCGTAACCGGCGGGATAGGGCTGGTTGCGTTTGCGGTCGAAGGGGTTGCGGATGATGTCACCGTCGGAGACAAAGATCTGGCGGGTGGGCACGCTATGGTCGCGGTAGTCCAGTTCCTTGATGGTGTCGAACTCCACGGGCAGGATGCCCTTGAATGCCGACTGGAAAGTGCCCTCCACCAATACGGCGATGGGCAGGTTGCGGAAGGCGTACTCCTGCATATTGGGCTTGGAGATGCCCACGCGCAGGGAGACAATGGAGGGCGCCGGCACCAGCTTCGAGCGCTCCGAACTGAACATCAGCGGCGTCTTGGTCAGGTTCTCCGATTTGCCCACCAAATCGATGGAGCCGGCAAAGTCGGACTTGACCTCCTTGATGTTGCGCACAATGGGATGATCGCTGAAGTTGACGATGTCCAAGCTGTAAGGGAACGCCATAAACTTGTATTGGGGCTGGTCGCCGATGGTGCTCACCTGCTGTGGGATGGGCAGGCAGCTGAGGTCTTGTATCAGGTTGGGGTTGATGCGCACGCCGTATGTGAAGAAGAGGTCGTTGATGTAGAGCGACCGCGGGGTGGCGAAGAATTCGGGGGTGTTTTGCAGGCTGTCGAGCGAGGCGGTGGTGTTGTCGATGAGCCACAGAATCTTGCCCCCGCGCATTATGAACTGGTCGAGGATGTATTTGTCGAACTCGCGGAACGGCTGGGTGGGCTGGGCCACGATGAGCACATCATAGCGGTTTTCACCCAACTCCAACGTCTGCGAGGTGGAGTCGGCAAGGCTGATGTTGCGCAGGGCGTTGATTTTGCCGTCCAGCACAATGCGGTTGACATTGTAGAAACGCTGCAGTTGCATCATTGTCCAGCAGGTGCTCCAGAAGTCCAACTCGCCGTGACCCTCCAAAAAGGCGACATTCGGCTTTTGGCTCTTCATCATCCTGCGGATGGGGGAGACGAGGTTGTATTCCAGCTCCTGGATGGAGTATTGCAGCCAGTCGGATCCGGAGGGGTCGGCCACCACCACCTGGGCGGGGTACTCCTTGCTGTGGTAGGAGACGATGGCGCCCGGAATCACCATATGCGTGGAGTAGCCCGAAGCATCCTCCCGGCTGATGGGGATGGGCTGCAATCCCTTGCGCACAAATTCGGCCAGGATGGAGTTGACCTCCTCGTTGTTCTTGCCCTCCAGCGGGTCGATGAATTCGAAATAGACATTCTTGGAATAGCTGCGGAAATCCTGCAGCATCTGCTCCACCTGTTTGGCAAAAAGTTGGTAGTCGGCCGGCTGGTCCTTGCCCTTGAGATAGACGCGGAAATAGACGCGGTCGTCCAGGTTTTTCAGCATCTCGATGGTGGAAGGGGAGAGCGAGTGCCGCTTGTCTTTCGTCAAGTCGATGCGGAAGAAGAGGTAGGAGGAGAGTATGTTGATGACGACCACGGCCGCCAAGGCGATGACCAGTCCGAGGAGGGTGCTTCTCTTAAACTGCTTGCTGCTGTTGTTGCTGTTCTTTTTCATAGACTTCAGGCGATTCAAGGGTTACCATTTGCGTTTGAGAAGCACGATGCGGGTGCCGAAGAGGAAAAGGAAGACGACACTGCAGAAATAGATGATGTCGCGGCTGTCGATGACTCCTTTGCTGATGGAGGCGTAGTGGTGTTCGATGCCGAGCGACTTGATGTAGTAGCCTGCCGCTCCGAGCGAATCGAAGGAATAGATGAACGCGAACCCGAAGGAGAGGATGAAGCAGAGTGCGGCGGCAATGATGAAGGCGATAATCTGGTTGTTCGACAGGGAAGAAGAGAACAACCCGATGGAGATGTAAACTGCCCCGAGGAGTATCAGCCCGAGGTAGGAGCCCCAGGTGCTGCCCATATCCAGGTTGCCGACAGGATTGCCCAACAGTATCACCGTGATCACGTAAACCAGGGTGGGAAGCAGGGCAATGACAAGCAAAGTAAGGCAGGAGAGGAACTTGGCCCAGATAATCTGCCAGTCGGTCAGGGGCTTGGTCAGCAACAGGTCCATCGTGCCCGTGCGCCGCTCCTCGGCAAAGGAGCGCATCGTGATGGCCGGCACGAGAAACAGGAAAAGGAACTGCGACAGATTGAACAGCCCGTGAAGGTCGGCCAATCCCGCGTCCGGAATGTTGTCCACGTTGGGGAACACCCACAAGAACAACCCGGAGATGATAAGGAATACTCCTACGAACACATAGCCGATAATGGAGCTGAGAAAAGACTTTATCTCCTTGATATATAAACTAATCATCCTTTTTAGAATTAGGGCGCAAAAGTAAGTTTTTTTTGCGACTTCTTCAACCCCTTTCCAAGCGCCTTTTCTATTTCAGTCCATCCCTTTCCAACAGGGCGTCCAGACGGGGCTTGCGTCCCATAAAATCGACGAACATTTCCATCGCCGGTTTGGACCCTCCTTTGGAGAGGATGGTCTCGGCGTAGCGGCGGGCCACCTCCTGGTTCATCACCCCCTCTTCGCGGAAGCGTGAGAAGGCGTCGGCTTCGAGCATCTCGGCCCATTTGTAGCCGTAGTAGCCGGCTGCGTAGCCACCGGAGAAGATGTGGTTGAAGGAGGTGCACATACAGGCCTCTGGGTAGATGGGCAGGGAGGCGAGGGAGGAGAATACCCTCTGCTCCTGCTCGCGGATGTCCACTTCATCGCTGAAGTCGTGGGTGTGCCACATCATATCGAGGTAGCCGAACGAGAGCTGCCGCGCCGAGGCGTAGCCGGCCATATATTGGCGCATCTTCTTGAGTTGGGCGATGTACTCCTCCGGAATCAACTCGCCGGTCTGGTAGTGGCGGGCGAAGGTCTTCAGGAATTCGTATTCCGTGGCCCAGTTCTCGTTCAGCTGCGAGGGCAACTCCACGAAGTCGTGCTGCGAGTTGGTGCACGACAGGGAGGCGTAGGGCACGTCGGAGAGCATCCCGTTGAGGGCGTGTCCGAACTCGTGCAAGAAGGTGGTTACCTCGTCAAAGGAGAGCAGGCTGGGACTCTTCGGTGTGGAGGGGGTGAAGTTCATCACGAGGCTCACTAACGGGCGCACTTCACGTTTGTCAGCATCCACCCACTGCTCGCGGAAGGTGGTCATCCAGGCGCCACTGCGCTTGGTGGCGCGCGGATGGAAGTCCAGGTACAGCACCGACAGGAAACGCTCCCCTTGGAACACTTCATATACCTTTACATCAGGATGATAGGTTTCGATGCCGGGCGCCTCTGCAAAACGCAGCCCATAGAGGTTTGTGGCCAAAGCGAAGATGCCGTCAATGACATTCTCGAGCTTGAAATAGGGCTTGAGCACCTCGGCGCTGAGGTTGAAGAGGGCGTTTTTCTGCTTCTCGGCGTAATAGGCGTAGTCCCACGGCTGGATGGTGTCGCTGAAGCCTAATGTGCGGGCGTAGTCGTTCAGCGACTCTATCTCGCGGCGGGCGGCGGGCACGGAGTATTGGGCCAGCTCGTCCAGCAGCTTGTAAACCTCCTCGGCATTCTGGGCCATACGGTTGTGGAGCACATACTGGGCATAGTTTTCGTATCCCAACAGGTGCGCGATTTCCTGCCGGCAGGCAAGGATGCGGCGGATGACACCACAGTTGTCGTTTGGGCCGCCGTATGCGATGCGGCAGGCGTGCGCGTACATCTCCTTGCGCAGTCCACGGTCGTCGGCGTAGGTGAGGAGCGCGCGCCGGCTGGGGAACGAGAGGTCGAACACATAACCCTTGCCCTCCTTTTCGCGCGCCTTCTGGGCGGCAATCTCCAGGTCGGTGTCCGGTACCCCCTTCAGTCTCCGCTTGTCGGTGACAAACAGGTACCAGCTGTTGGTGGCCGCCAGCGCGTTCTGCCCGAACTGTAACGTGAGGTTGGAGAGTTCCACCGAAAGCTCACGAAACCGGGCCTTCTGCTCGTCAGGCAGCGTGGCGCCGTTGCTCTCAAAGGCATCGTACGTCCGCTGCAGCAGCATCCGGTCCACATCGTTCAGGGTGCTCAGCTCGTTTTTATAGACTGCCTGCACACGCTTGAACAGTTTGTCGTTCAGATAGATGTTGTTGTAAAAATCGGTGATGAGGGGTTGTATGGTGTTGGCCATCTCCTGCATCTCAGGGGTGGCGTCGCATTCGATGAGGTTGAAGAAGATGCCGGCGGCACGCCCTAACATCTCCCCGGAACGGTCCAGCGCCACGATGGTGTTGGCAAAAGTGGCCGTCTCAGGGTTCTGCGCGATGCCGTCTGTCTCTTTCTGTGCCATCTCAATGGCGGCGGTGAAGGCGGGCACGTAGTGCTCGGGACGTATGGTGCTGAACGGAGGGGTCTGATGAGGTGTGTCCCACACCTGCAGCAAGGGGTTGGGAGTCTCTTTTTTTTCTTTTTCCATAATAAAGAAGATGTTATTGGATGATGGAAGCCACCACGGTGGCAGCGATGCCCTCGCCGTGGCCCGTGAACCCCATTTTTTCGTTGGTCTTGGCTTTGATGGAACAACGGTCGGGGTCCAAATCAAGAAGACGAGACAACTGCTGCGTCATCTCGTCGATATAGGGTTTCATCTTGGGTTGTTCCAAGATAAGAGTACAGTCGATATTGTTGACCCGCCAGCCCTTCTTGTGGAGGAGTTCCACCACGCGGGCAAGCAGCAGGGTACTGTCGATGCCTTCGAAAGCGCCGTCGGTGTCGGGGAAGTGGGTGCCGATGTCCTTGAGGGCGGCGGCCCCGAGGAGGGCGTCGCAGAGTGCGTGGATGAGCACGTCGCCGTCGGAGTGAGCGGCCAATCCCTGCTCAAAGGGGATGTGTACCCCTCCAAGTACCAGCGGCCGGTCCGGAGCGAACCGGTGCGAGTCATAGCCGAAACCCACGCGGAAGTCCATCGCCATTAGTATTTGTTCAAACGGCCCTGCTTCTTGATGTCCTCTTTGTTGAAGGAGGAGAAGTCGAACGACAGGGTGAAACGCAAGGTGTTGGCCAGGGGGTGCGTCTGCCCGTTAGTAGTGAACAGATAGGAGACGTCGATGTTGAAGACGTTGTATTTGAGTCCGACACCCATTGAGAGGAACTGGCGGTTGCCCTTGTATTTGCTCTCGTGGAAGTAGCCGAGGCGGACGAAGAAGAGGTCGCGGTAGCTGTATTCGGCCCCTAATGCCCAGATAATCTCAGCCATCTCTTCGGCGAAGACGCTGGCATTCACACCATTGTGGCCGATGCCCGGCGCGTCGTAGAACGACTGGATCATACCTTGCGGCACGGAGACATCCGGGTCGCGGCCCGACAAAATGACGGGATTGTTGTACTGGTCATAGATGATGCGACCTGTGATGGAGTCGGTTTGATAGACAGGGTTGGTGGGCACTAACAGCTTGTTGACCTCCCCGGTAATGGCCAGTTTGTTGTATTCGTCAAACCCCATCTCGTAGCCGAGACCGATCTTCAGGTTGGTGGGCAGGAAGTCACGACGCAGCGTTCCGGAGGAGTAGGACATCTTGTTACCCATATTGGAGATGCAGAAACCGGCACGCAGAATGGAACTTTCCAACTTCTTGGCCTTCAGCTCCTGCTCGTAGAACAGGGAGAGGTCGGCGGCGCCGGCCAGACCGGGTCTGGTTTCCTGACCGCCCACATATTGCCCGGCTGTAAGGTTGGAATAGATGAAACGCGGGGTGAGGGCGATGGAGAGTTCGTCAATCAATTTACGGGAATAGGTGAAGTCGAGGGCGAACTCGTTGGGGTTTTCCTGCATCGTGGGGTTGCCCATATCGTCGGTGAACTGGATGTCACCCAAGGAGAAATAGCGGAGCGAGAAGGCGATGGCGTCCATCTCGGTCATACGCCAATAGGTGCTGAGATAGAGCAGGTTAATGTCCGATACCAGATTGCGCAGCCAAGGGCTGTAGGAGACGCTGATACCGAAGGTGTTCTTGTTGAACACATATTTTGCAGGATTGTATGCCTGGGAGTTGATGTCTGCTGAGGTGGCGCAGCCGACGTCGCCCATTGCGCCGCCGCGCGAGTCGGGGGCTATCTGGAGGAACGGCACGGCCGTGGTGATGGTGTTCAATTCTTTGCCGCTGAGCTGGCTTATGCTCTGAGCCTGGATTTGGGAACTGACGAGTAGTACAATCAGTACTAGGAGAGAAGTTTTCTTTTTCATTAACGGGTTAAACTTTTTCTGTTTTTTTATGCAAAGAAGTCTAACGTCTATTTTTTGACTTTATTTTTCAATGCCTGATATTTTTTTTCAAAAAAAATGCATTGTTATAGAATTACCAGTTTTTCAATGACTTCCGCGGTCTGGTTTTGCGAATTGCGCACGCGAAGTTTGTACATATAGACGCCTTTCCCGATTTTGTCGCCGTAGTCGTCGAGGCCGTCCCAGGGGATGGCGGCGCTGCGGTTGCCCTCCAGATACTGGGAGGTGGTGATGCTCTTCACCAGCTTGCCGGAGATGGTGTATATCTGCACTTGGATGTCAAAAAGACCGCCGCCTTGGTTGTGCTCGAAGTAGAAGTCGGTGTGCGTGGTGAAGGGGTTGGGGTAGTTGAGCACGTGGCTGAGCTTGAGTTTCTCGTCGGAGAGCACCTCGAAGGTCAGCCGACCCTCGGAGTGGTTGTTGTTGATGTCCCACGCCCGCACCGTGATGGTGTGCTGCCCCACGGAGAGGTCGCTGAGGTTGTAGCGCACCGTGCCGGCGTTGAAGCTGTCCTTGTCGGTCTGGTAGTAGTCGTTGAGCACAATTTGTGATTCCGTGGCGTCGTCCAGGATGGCGGTCAGGTCGTGGCCGATGCCGTTGCCGGTGGTGTTGATGCCGTAGTTGTCGCGGATCTTGGCGATGAGCACGGGATCGGGGTTGACAATGCCGCCGTTGACAAACTGCTCGTCGTTGAGGTAGAGTTCGATTTCCGGGCCCTCCTTGTCATCCACGCCGGAGGTGTCGGTGCCGCCGATGATGAAGTTGGTGAAAGAGCCCGCACCATCTTCGTTCTGGCTGGAGGCATAGTAGCTGATCTTGCCGTTGCCGTAGCTGTAGTCGATGTCCTTGGGCACATAGAACGAGAAGGTGAAATGCCCGTCCTTCACGGTGTTGTTGCCCTTGAAGAGGATGCTTTTCTGCTGGGAGAAGTCGAAGGCGGGACTGCTGGGGTCGTTGGAAAGGGTGGTGATAGTGACGGCCTTGTCATAGACAGATGGATAGACCGAGCCGTTGAAGCCCGTGAGGGTCTGGCCGTTCGCATCCACGACGCGCCCGCTGACGGTCATCAGCGAAAGGGCGCGGATTGTGTCGTGGGCCGTTCCGACAGGCTTGTGGTTGATGGAGTCGGTGACAATGTTGTAGGTGGGGATGGCTAACGGCATCGAGGGGTCGCCCAACAGCACGAACATTGCCAGCGAGGAGTTGCTGCCGCCGTAGGTGTTCTTGGCCCTCCGCATTATGTCGCCGATGGTGGGATAATGACCCTCAGAGGTGTTGAACATCGTGCTGAAGATGTGCCGCCCGAAGGCGTTGTTGGGGGAGGACCAGGCCTCGCGGGTGGCTGTGATGATAGCGCTGCCACCTCCCTCTTTGTTGAACAGGATCAGGTCGGCGGGCGAGAGCGTGGGCCGGTCGTAAAAGCCGAAGGTGCACGACAAGGTCAGCATCGCCGGCATATTGTATTTGTTGGCCCAACGGTTGATGTCTGAAAATTCCAAGATGCGCTCCGCCGCCCAGCCGTCCTTGCCGCTGTGCCCGATGTAGGTGAAAAACAGCGACCCGCGGTTCATCCGGTTGTTGATGGCTGTGGTGACCTCCGGGTAGCGCTGCCCGCCGGCATTTGAAACCTGCGGGAAAGCGTCCAGGTATATCTTGTCGAAGTTGATGTTCGGGTTGGCGTTTGCCACGATTCGCGTGAAATTGTCGGCATTGGAGATAAAGTCGTTGTACTCCTCGTCATCCGCCACGATGGCCATCATATTGCGCCAGTCGCCGAAATTGGAAATCTGCGTGGAGCCCTCGGCCAAGAGGTTCACTTTCTGCGTGTAGATGATGCTCTTGGCGACAACGTCTTTGGCCTGGGCGACTGTGGTACAGGGGATGCGCCCCACGGCAATGTCGTACAATCCGTCAGCGTTGAGGATGCCACCCTCATCATCGTCCAATAAGCCCATTACGTCGTCATTGGAGAAGAAATGGATCTCACTGATAGAGTTGGGAGGAGTGCATTGGTAGTTGGGAACGTAGATTTCTGTGCCGGAAATCCTTCCGCGATAGTCGTAGCAGGGCCGCCCAAACAACAGCAAATATTTGGGATACTGCTTGTTGCTCCTGTCATAAATCATCTTGGCATAGTCGCGGATGGCCATCGGGTCCAATGAGCCGCTGGAGAACTCGTTGTAAACCTGCTTGGTGGTGACCACCTTGACGGTCAGTCCGCCGTTCTGCTCGCGGAACTTGGCCAGTTCATTGGCTTGCGCGAGGAACTTGGGGTGCGTGACGATGATCATATCCACATTCCCCGTGGCGTGCAGGTTCTGGTTGGCGACACTGCCGCCCGGCGTGATGCTGAGATAGGAGTTGCCGTTGAAGGCGAAGAAATAACGCAGCGTGTCGGTGGGGACAGAGAACCCGTACTGGCCGTTGGCCTGCACCAGCGAGAAACGGCGGGTTTCCGCGGGGTTGGTGACGTCCCATACCATCGTGCCACTGTTCGCATTGGCGATGTTGAAGCGGCTGACTCTGCCCGCCCCGACCGTGGAGGGGTTGCAGAAGGGGAGCTGCGCCGAGTGCATCGACAGCTGGCAGGTGGCCTCCAGCTCTATCCAGTTGAGGTAGGCACTTGAGGAGGTCGCCGGCTTGTTGTATTCCAATGTGACGACTATGTTAGAGTTGCCTGGTGTGAACCGGAAGTCGCCGCTGGCCATTGTGGCGGAGGTGCTGCTCGACAGGCCGGTGAAGGAGAAGCCGCCTACGGGGATGTTGTTCACTTTGACGGCCATAGAGGAGACCATCGTCGAGGCCGCAGCCCCGGCAACAGAAAGCCGTGCACTCTGCGGCTTCACGCCTGGCACGGTGAAGGTGTAGGAGCGCTGGGTGGTTACGTCAAAGAGGTCGCCGAACCAAATTGTGCCGGTCTCCCCGAAAATGTTGAGGTCCTCTTCGTAGAAATCATAATAAGTATAGTCGTCCACGGTATAGTTGGGTGTCAGGGCGCCGCCGTCCACGGTGGCCACGCGTTTCTTGCTTCCCACGCCGGGCGTGGCGGTGATGAAATACCAAGTGACATCAGAATAAATGTTGATGCGGTGCGAAAAGCGTTGGCCGACAGTGTCGTAGGTCCAGGTGTGCGGCGACTGGCCGTAGAAGAGGAAATAGTCGCCGGCGTTGAGTTGCCCGTCGCCGCCATCGACAACCATAATGGGCAGTTCCGTCAGGTCGTCGGCGCGCGGTGCGCTGTTGGCTTCGGGCAGCATTTTGCCGCCGTTGCCGAACAAGGCAATCTGGGATGAGGTGATGGGGGTGGACATTCCCATCGCCACCAGGTCATCGTAAGTGACCTTGTAGATGCCCGTTTTGGAGAGCGAGAAGTTGTACCACTGGCCGGAAGCCAGCACGGATTGCGCGGCATACCCCTTCACGGCCTTGGCAGCCTTGGGGGCGCGACCCTCCAAAACAATCGTTGCCGAGGTGATGCGACGATATGCCCCGTCACCGCTCTTCACGATGGGGATGAACGAGAGCAGCAGGAAAGGCTCCCCCCTCTCGCTGGCGGATACGGCGCTGACCGCTAGTTCGCGGTTGTGGAAATCATCCGGAACCAAGGCGGCGTCAGCGGCACTCATCGGCTCGTACTCCACAGCTGTTACGGAAATGTCATATTGGGTATAGAATTGCGCAACGGCGATTTTCTCATAGTAGGAGGGCAGGGTGGGGAAGTCCTTGTCGTAAACCGTGCCGTCAAAATGGAGAAATTCTTGGGATTCTTCGTCAGAGAAAGCCCGCACAATGTTGTCAGTCCAGGTTATCTGTATTTTTTTTTCAATTCTTTGTGCTTGAATATGAGGCATTTGTAAGAAAAATGCCAAAAAAGTGCAAAGGAGTACCCAAGAATTCTTTTTCATTTGCCGTTATTTAAAAAAAGATGCATAATCGCAATTTTTCCAACGATGAAACGTTGTGATTATTGCACTGTTTATAACATTAAAAAATGGGTTGCAAACATAAAAAATATTTTTGTATTTTTGCCCGCTTATAAAAACCGTATGCTATGCACAAAAGAATCATAATTCTACTAGTCGCAGTCTTGGGATTGTCCGTGATGCGGGTACAGGCACAGGATCCGATGTTTTCGCAGTTTTATGCCAATCCGCTTTTCCTCAATCCTGCTATGGCCGGCACCAATGTTTGTCCGCGTCTTGCTTTCAATTTCAGAGACCAGTGGCCTTCAATGCCGGGTACGTTTATGACCTATGCGGCCTCGTATGACGAGCATTTCGACAAGATCTACGGTGGCATTGGCGTCCAGTTCTGGGGCGACCGCGCCGGTGAGGGCGGCATCCTCAACACCTACAACGCCAGCGCAATGTACTCCTTCAAGGTCAAGGTATCCAAGAAGTTCAATATGCGCTTCGCCCTCCAGGCTGCCTTCCAGAACAAGTCCCTCGACTGGTCCAAGCTTACCTTCGGCGATATGATTGACCCCCGCTACGGTTTTGTATATTCCACCAATGAGAATATCGCCAACTACATCAACCACATCAACACCCTCGACTTCTCATTCGGTTTCTTGGGCTATACCCCTCACGTCTATTTCGGCTTCGCCGCCAAGCATATTGCGACACTCAGCCTCTCGGGAAAAACCACTCCCTATAGCTTCCTCTCCGGCAATGCCGACGGCAACTTCTACGATATGCTGAAACTCACTGCCCACGTCGGCGCCAACTTCGACCTCAAGCGCAAGAGCAAGAAGGAGACCTCCTTCGGTGACATCTCCATCAGCCCCAACTTCATCTACGAACACCAACTCGGCTTCAACTATTTCAGTGAAGGCCTCTATATGAAGTTCTATCCCTTCACCGTGGGCGTTTGGTGCCGCCACGGCCTCACCTACAAGTACGACGAACCGATGCTCGACCAGAACGGCAATGTCATCTTCGGACCTGACAGCATCACGCCGATGACCCAGAAGACCAATATCTACAACTCCGACGCCATCATCTTTATGTTCGGCCTTGAATACAATATGTTCAAAGTCGCTTACTCCTACGACTTGACGATTAGCCGACTGGCCAGCGCCACCACCGGCGGCAGCCACGAGGTGTCGGTGCAAGTCCTCCTGCCGTGCCCCAAGAAACGCAAGGCTATCAAGGACCTCAAGTGCCCGTCCTTCTAATTTTGAAAACCACATAACCTTTCACATAGAAAATAAACAACTATAAAATGAATAAAGTAACGAAATTTTCAGGTTTGCTTATGATCGTCGCTCTCTTGACGATGATGTCCTCGTGCAAGAAAGAGACCTCCCCGACCACTGGTTGGAAGTACAACGATGCCAAGAACGGCGGTTTCGAAGTGGCTCCCTTTGAGGAACAGGCCACCGGTCCCGGACTGGTCTTCATCGAAGGTGGTACGTTTGTGATGGGCTCTATGGAAGAGGATGTGATGAAAGACTGGAACAACACGCCCCGCCGCGTTTCCGTCGCCTCTTTCTATATGGACGAGTGCGAGATTTCTAACGTGGACTATCTGGAGTACCTCTACTGGCTGGAACGCGTCTTCGTGCCCCAAGACCTCAAGGTGGTGTATGACAACGCTATGCCCGATGAGAATGTGTGGCGTGACCGTCTGAGCTACAATGAGCCCGATGTGGAGTACTACTTCCGCCATCCCGCTTACCGCCATTATCCCGTTGTGGGTGTGAACTGGCTGCAGGCTACCAACTACGCCGCCTGGCGTACCGACCGCGTGAACGAGCAGATCCTCGTGGACCGCGGCTATGTGGAGTTCGCCGAGACCCCGACCGCCGAGGGCTACTTCAACACCGACGCCTACCTGACCTACGAAACCTATGAGGCTGAAGGCGAAAAGCGTCTCAAATACATCTCCTCCGGTGAATACCGCAACGTCAAGATGGAAGACGGTATCCTCCTGCCCAAGTACCGCCTCCCGACCGAGGCTGAGTGGGAATATGCCGCCTACGGCTTGATTGGCAATACGCTCAACGAACGCGTCCTCGAACGTAAGGTCTATCCGTGGAACGGTCAGCAAATCCGTACCGAGGATAAGAAATACTACGGCGATATTATGACCAACAACCGTCGTGGTCGTGGTGACCTTATGGGTGTCGCCAGCGCCTTGAACGATGCCGGTTTCAAGACCAAGGAGGTCCGCTCCGACTGGCCCAACGACTACGGCTTGTACCAAATGGCTGGTAACGTCTCCGAATGGGTGATGGACGTCTATCGTCAGGTTTCCCACGATGATGTGACTGAGTTCAACCCCTTCCGTGGTAACTATTTCGAGACTAAGAAACTCCTCGAAGACGGTACTGTGGCCGAGCGTGACAGCGTGGGTAAGATTCCGATGGTGCCCGTTTCCGACTTCAAGAACGACAGACGCCGTAACTACCGCGCCGCCGATAACCGCAACTACGCCGATGGTGACTGGCAGTCCCTGCAGAGTATGGACGATTGGAAGAACGCCGTCAAGTCCTCCGATGCTTCCGATGCTACCGAATATATGTACCGCAAGGAGATCAACTCCGCCTACGGCTACTCTCTGGTCAGCGATAATGCCCGCGTCTATAAGGGCGGCTCCTGGCGTGACATTCCTTACTGGTCCGCTCCCGCCTCCCGCCGTTACCTCGACGAGGATGAAGCCACCGACTATATTGGCTTCCGCTGCGCAATGGCTCGCGTGGGCTCCCAGACCCAAGGCAAGTAATACATTATATTATATATAATAAGAAAGCCGCTCCTGATGGGGCGGCTTTCTTTGTTTATGGGGTATATAATTTATTCTTCCAAAAACTTCCCGTTGTCCTTGAATCGGAAAATCTCTTCCTTGTCGGCGTATAGAATCAAGGTGTTGCCAGAGATTTCGAAGTGGTTGATGCCCGCCTTCAAGCCCTTGAGGAAAGCCTTCTCCGTGTCCATCGCGGTGCACAGCTTTTTGGTGGCGCCAGAGAAGTCCACTGTCATTTTCTGTTTCTTCTGATAATAGCTGCCAAAGAAGGAGTTGCACCCTAAGTTGCCGGCAAACGTGCCGTCATCGTTGAAGATGATGTAGGGCTGTGATGCGAAGCTGTCATCGGCCACCAGCTGGTTGGAGATGGACTCCAGTTGCCATTGGGTGCCCACCAGCGGACTGTTTTTGCTTTCGGCGGCTTTTTGGGATGACTTGCATCCGCAAAAACCCAAAGCCATTATGGCCAATGCAAGGGTAAGTTTTCTAATTCTCATAATTCTGAATTCTTGTTGTATTGAAGATTAATTTGTTCGATGTAGTCAAGAATCTCTTCCCTTCCTTTTTTGGTTTCTGAGGAAGACAGCAATCGGAAGGGCATCTCCTCCCACTCTTCGGCCAGTTTGTTGTAGAACTTCTGGACGTGGCTCTGCACCTTTGCGGCGGAGATTTTGTCGGTTTTGGTGAAGATGATGGAGAAGGGAATCTGCTTCTCGCCGAGACCGCGGATGAATTCCAAGTCTATCTTCTGTGGCTCTAACCTTGAGTCAACGAGGACAAAGACGAGTTGAAGATTCTCGCGTTTCATCAAGTAGTCGTTGATCATCTTCTGCCATTTTTCCCGCATCGCCTTGGATATGGAGGCGTACCCGTAGCCGGGCAGGTCCACCAGATACCAGTTCTTGTTGATGAGGAAATGGTTGATGGTTTGCGTCTTTCCTGGCTTGGAGGAGGTCTTGGCCAGGTTCTTGTTGTTGACCAGCATATTGATCAGGGAGGACTTGCCCACGTTGGAGCGGCCGATGAAGGCGTACTCGGGCAGGTCCGGGGACGGGCACTTGCGCCAGTCCACCACGCTTTGCATAAATGTGGCGCTCTTGATGATCATACAGGGTTATCGTTTGGCCAGCCAGGAGTTGGGGTTCAGGTTGGCTTCGTTTTTCCAGATTTCGAAGTGGAGTTCGTAGGTGTTGGAGGCGGCGTTCTTGCCCACGGTGCCGATGGTCTGCTTGGTGGTCACCTTGTCGCCCTTCTTGACGCTGACGGTGGCCAGATTCTGATAGACGCTGATATACTCGCCGTGGCGGATGATGACCACTTTGGAGCCCACCACGTCCATCACGACAGTCACTTCGCCGGAGAAGATGGCGCGGACGGGAGCGCCGGCGTCGGTCATTATGTCGATGCCGTGGTTCTCAATCATCACAGAGGGCACGTCCGGGTGGGCGTAGTTGCCGTAGTCGCCCACTTTGGCGCCTTTGGCCACGGGCCAGGGCAGGCTGCCCTTGTTGCTGACGAAGGAGTTGTTGAGGGTGCGCTCTTCGGGAGTGAGCGAGATGGAAGCGGTGTTGCGCGGGTTGGCGTTGGTGGAGGAGGCGGTGCTCTTCCCGGAGGAGGTGCTGCCGCTGCCACTGCTGCTGGTTCCCTTGTTCTTGTTGGCTGCAGCAGCTGCCGCGCGTTTCGCGTTTGCGGCGGCAATCTCTGCCTTGATGGCTCTCTGGATGGCGGCATCCAGCTCCCGACGCTGCCGCTGCTTCTCCTGCAACTGGGCGGAGAGTTGCTTCGACTGCTTCTTCAGTGCCTCTGCATTCTTGGTCTTCTCCCGTCGGTCGCTCTCCAATTTCTTGATCTCGTTCTCCTTCCCTGACAGCAGACTCAATTTCTCACTTTTCAGGGCTATGATCTGTTCGTTTTTCTCCTTGAGTTCCGCCTGTGTCTTGGCAATTTTGTCGGCTTGTGTGCGCACATTGTCCGAGAAGACCGTATAGAAGCGCAAGCGACGGAACATCTGCGAGAAGTCGTCGGCCGCCAAAATGAACGTGATCTTGTCCATCAGGTTCCGGTTGCGGTAGGCCATATAGACCACCTGGGCGTAGTCGGATTTCATATACTCCAGCTTCTTCTGGAGCTTGAGAATCTCCTGCTGGTTGAGTTCCTGTTCCTCCTCCATCCGGATGATCTCCTGATTCAACGTCGTGATGAGTTTCTCACGGTTGCTGATTTGCTGGCGAAGAACGGCGATTTGCTGCAACGACGCTTTCTGGTTCTTCTCGTTCTTCTTGAGAAGGCTTTGGGTGTTGGAAATCTCCTTCTCAATCTTTTGCTTGTCTTTCTTCAGTTGGCTGCTGCTTTTCTGCGCGTTCGCGGTAGAAAACAGACAAGCCGCCGCTATCAGTAGCGTGACAAGGACATTTTGTGAAAACTGGCGACGAAACTTCATAATAAACAGTTTAACTTGCAAAAATAACGTATTTTACAAGAGTTCTATAAAAGAATGGTCTTTTTTTATGAACGTCGTAATGTTGAGAATATTACTATATTTCTTGATTTTTCCTTGAGTGTCCCAAAGGGACACCATTCCAGTAACCCCGCACCAGCGACCGAAGGGAGCGCAGTGTGGGGTAAGACACGCAAGAGTTGTCCGAAGAGTGTGCCGCACCAGCGACCGGAGGGAGCGCAGTGTGGGGTAAGTCACGCAAGAGTGGGAGGGAGCGCAGTGTGGGGATATCAAAACAGCACAGGCAGCAGAAGCTCCACGATGATGGCGGTGAGCACAGCCACGAGGGCGACGCGCACCAGTCCGCGGTCCTTCCAGGCCAGCACGATGGCGACCATCGTGGCGATGGCGGCGGAGACGAAGTGCGGCGAGGTGGCGCCTGTGGGTGTGGTGGAGTAGAGTACATCGGGGAAGGTCATTGCCGACAGCACGCAGAAGGGGATGTAGTAGAGGAAGTCCTGCACCCACTCGTTCTCCATTTTCCGGCGTACAAAACCGATGGGGATGACGCGGATAAGGTAGGTAGTGAGGGCCATAATGACCATACAGATGGCAACGTTCTCAAGACTACACATTGACCCCTCCTTTCTGCAAACGGCGGCGGAACCGTTTGATCTCCTTGATGGATGCACAGATGGCAGCGCCGAGGATGGCGGCCACGATGATGGCCCAACCACCGCCACCGCTCTTGGAGAGCACGTTGATGCCACGCACATACTTGAAAAGGCAGGATAACAATGCCGACACCACCACCGCAATGGCCACCTTGCGCCCCTTGCGGGCAGGCGGTATGATGATGGCGATGAACATACAGTACAGGGCGATGCCGAAACAACCCTGTAACATCGGCGAAAGCAGGCTGGAGGCCACGGCGCCGAGGAAGGTGCCTAACGTCCATCCCGCAATGGGCGTGGTCATCAGTCCCCCGAAGAAGGGGAAACTGACATCGTCTTTCTCCATCGCGGCCAAAGCGAACACCTCGTCGGTGATGCAGAAAGCCATAACCGCACGTTTGTAGAACGGCATATCAGAGGCTACCTTCTGCGAAAGCGAGAGCGACATCAGCATATAGCGCAGGTTGATGACGAACGTGGTAATCACCAACTCGATGTAGGGTGCACCGCCTTCAATGAGCCGTATGCCGGCAAACTGCCCCGCCGAGGCCATATTCGTCATCGATATGATGGTGGCCTCCAGGGGGTTGAAGCCCATCTTCACGGCAATCAACCCGAAGGTAAACGAGACGGGAATGTAGCCCAGACAAATCGGGAATCCCTTTTTTATGCCTCTAATAAACTCATTCATAAAACGTTAGTGTTTTCAAAACACGGCGGCAAAGATACTCTTTTTTTGGATGCCAAACCACCTTGCAGATGCGAGAGTTTATTCTTTTGGCTATTTTCCAGTTTGTCTTTGCAAAGCGGCCATCGCCGTTTTCAGGCCGTCGATGGCAGCGCTGACGATGCCTCCTGCGTAGCCGGCGCCTTCGCCCATCGGATAGATGCCTGCGATGTTGCATTGATAATCTTCGCCGCGGAGGATGCGCACCGGTGACGAGGAGCGGGTCTCCACGCCGGTCATCACAGCGTCGGGGTCTGCGAATCCCCGCAGTTTGCGGTCCATCAGCGGGATGGCTTCCCGCAGGGCGTCCACCACATAATCGGGCAGGCAGCGGCGCAGGTCGCAGAAGACCACCCCGTGCGGGTAGGAGGGTTTGACACTGCGGTATCGCTGGGCGATTTGGTCTTGCAGGAACTCGCCCACCAGGTTGCCCGGAGCCCGGTAGTCGCCTGCCACCTCGAAGGCGGTGCGCTCGTACCGCTCTTGATAGGCCAGTCCGTCGAGCGGGCTATCTTGGTAGAAGTCCTCGGGATGCACACTGACGAGCAGGGCGCTGTTGGCATTGGCCTTGTCGCGGCTCCGCTCGCTCATACCGTTGGTAACGATGCTGTTGGGCTCGCTGGTGGAGGCCATCACGGTGCCGCCCGGACACATACAGAAGGTATAGACCCCGCGGTCGTGCAGATGCACCACTCCTTTGTAGGAGGCTGGCGGCAGTATCTTGGCAGCTTCGCCGTACTGCATCCGGTTGATGCGCCGTTGCTGGTGCTCGATGCGCACACCCATCGAGAAACTCTTGGCCTCCATCGGCAGGCCCCGCTGGTGAAGACGGCGGATGGTGTCGCGGGCCGAGTGCCCCAGACCTAACAAGAGGTGCCGGGTGGTGAAACGCTTCCCGTTGTGGCATTCCACGTGCAGCAGGTCGCCCTCCTCCGTGAAGTCGGTGAAGGTGGTGCTGAAGTGGAACTCGCCCCCGAGGGATTCTATCTCCAGGCGGATGTTGCGCACCACCTGCTCCAGATAATCGGTGCCGACGTGGGGGTTCTGCATATAGAGCACGTCCTCGCAGGCTCCGTGCTTGTGAAACTCCTCCAACACAAAGCGGTTGTAAGGGCTGTGGACGTTGGTGTTGAGTTTGCCGTCGGAGAAGGTGCCCGCGCCGCCCTCGCCGAACTGCACGTTGGAGTTCGGGTTCAGTTCCTTGTTGTAGAGGAACTGGTTCAGCGACCGCTTGCGATCCTCGATGCGCTCGCCCCGTTCCAGGATGATGGGCCGGGCGTGGCAGCGTGCCAGATACAATGCGGCGAACATTCCCGCCGGCCCGAACCCGACAATGACGGGCCGGTATTCGTCCGTCCATTGGCCGTACTCCATTGCCGCCGCCGGCTCACAGGCCACGATGTCGGGATTGTCCAGCAGATGGGAGTAACGGTCAGGCACCACCACTTCCACCTGGTAATCGTAGAGCACGCGGGGCTTCTTCCGAGCATCGATGGCTTGGCGCAGGATCCTGAAATCTTCAATGTCCTGGCCGTCGATGCGGAATTTCCGGCACACTTCGTTTTTTACGTTCGGATGGACGGATACGGGAATCCGGATGTTCGAAATCTTAAGGCGCATAAAAGAAAAAGGAAGAGGCATCGGGCCTCTTCCGGGATGTTATCGGTTTTCGTACATTTTCTTGTAATACTCCACATAGGCCCCGGAGGTGACGTGCTCAAACCACTCTTCGTTGGCCAGATACCAATCCACGGTCTTCTCGAAGCCTTCGTCGAATTTCACCTTGGGCTGCCATCCTAACTCATTTTTGATCTTGGTGGGGTCGATGGCGTAACGCAGGTCGTGGCCGGCGCGGTCGGTGACGTAGGTGATGAGCCCGAGGGAGGCGCCTTCGGGACGGCCCAACTTGCGGTCCATAATCTCAATCAGCTTCTTGATGAGGTCAATGTTGCGCCACTCATTGTTGCCGCCGATGTTGTAAGTGGAACCCGGTGCCGCCTTGTGGAAGATGAGGTCAATGGCCTCGGCGTGGTCTTCCACATAGAGCCAGTCGCGCACGTTGATGCCTTGTCCATATACGGGCAGTGGCTTGTTGTTTTTGATGTTGTTGATGAAGAGCGGAATCAGCTTTTCGGGAAACTGGTAAGGCCCGTAGTTGTTGGAACAGTTGCTGATGACAGTGGGCATTCCGTAGGTGTCGTGGTAGGCGCGCACGAAGTGGTCTGCACTGGCCTTGGCGGCGGAGTAGGGACTGTGGGGATTGTAAGGCGTGGTCTCCTTGAAACTGCCTGTGGCCCCTAATGCACCATACACCTCGTCGGTGGAGATTTGGTAATACTTCTTGTCATCCCAGTTTCCGTTCCAGAGGGTGCGGGCGGCGTTCAGCAGATGAACCGTGCCCAGCACGTTGGTGTGCACGAAGGTCATCGGGTCGGTGATGGAGCGGTCCACGTGCGACTCGGCGGCCAGATGGATGACACCGTCGAACTGATGCTCTTGGAACAGCTTCATAATGAAGTCCTGGTCGGCGATGTCGCCCTTGATGAAATGGTAGTTGGGCTTGCTGTCGATGTCGGCCAGATTCTCCAGGTTGCCGGCGTAGGTCAGGTTATCAAGGTTGAAAATTTCGTATTGGGGATACTTGTTCACAAAGCGTCTCACGACGTGGGAACCGATGAAGCCGGCGCCGCCGGTGATGAGTATTTTTTTCATAACAGTTATTATTTGTTGTATGTTGTTTGTGTAGAGACGCGGCGTGCCGCGTCTCTACTATTTTAATTAAGGTCTGAGATATTCGTCGATAGCCTTGGCGGCGGCTTTGCCGGCGCCCATTGCGAGGATGACGGTGGCAGCACCGGTCACGATGTCGCCGCCCGCGAAAATCTGGGGATGGCTGGTGCGTCCCTCCTCGTCGGCGGTGACGCAGCCGTGGCGGTTGACATCGAGCCCTTTTGTGGTGGAGGCCACCAGCGGGTTGGGCGATGTGCCCACGGCCATAATGACCATATCCACGTCGAGGGTGAATTCCGAGCCGGGGATGGCCACAGGGCGTCGTCGTCCGGAGGCGTCGGGTTCGCCCAGCTCCATACGGATGCACTCCATACCGCTTACCCAGCCCTTGTCGTCGCCGAGAATGCGGACGGGGTTGCAGAGCAGGTTGAACTGCACGCCCTCCTCCTTGGCGTGGTGCACCTCTTCGGCGCGGGCGGGCAGCTCCTCTTCCGAGCGGCGATAGACGATGTACACCTCCGCGCCCAGCCGTATGGCCGTGCGGGCAGCGTCCATAGCCACATTGCCGCCGCCGACGATTGCCACACGCTTGCCCACGAAGTTGGGTGTCTCATACCCCTCCTTGTAGGAGAAGAGCAGGTTGTTGCGCGTGAGGAACTCGTTGGCGGAGACCACTCCGCAGAGATTCTCGCCCTCAATGTTGAGGAAATTCGGGAAGCCGGCGCCGGTGCCGAGGTAGATGGCGTCGTACCCCCATTGGTTCAGCAGGTCGTCCACGGTGATGGTGCGCCCGATGATGATGTCGCTCTCGAAACGCACCCCCAATTTCTTGACGTTCTCCACCTCGTAGCGGACCACTTTCTTCTTGGGCAGACGAAATTCGGGGATGCCGTACACCAGCACGCCGCCGAACTCGTGCAGGGCTTCGAAGACGGTGACGTTGTAGCCCTTCATCCGCAGTTCCTTGGCGCAGGTAAGGCCGGAGGGACCACTGCCGATGATGGCGACTTTGCGGCCGTTGTCGGCGCCCGGGGTGGCGAAGGAGAGTTTGTGCTCGCGGGCCCAGTCGCCGACGAAGCGCTCCAACTTGCCGATGGCGATGGGGTCGCCTTTGCGGCCCAGCACGCACTTGCCCTCGCACTGTGTCTCCTGCGGGCACACGCGTCCGCAGACGGCTGGCAGCGCGGAGTCCTCGTTGATGATGCGCGCGGCCTCGGCGAATTGGCCTTCCGCCACTGCGTGGATGAAGGCGGGGATGTTGATTTGCACCGGGCAACCCGACACGCATTGCGGCTTCTTGCAGTTGAGGCAGCGGCGGGCCTCCGCCATAGCCTCTTGCTCGTTGTAGCCGTAGCAGACCTCCTCGAAGTTATGGCGGCGTTGCTCGGCGGGCTGCTCGCGCACGGGCACACGCCCCTTGGCCGTCAAGGGCTCCTCTTGTAAGGCGGGCGTCGCCTCCCAGCACTGGCAATCTTTATGCTTGTGTTCTTCTATATGGTCGTACATCGCCTGGCGGCGCATACATTCGTCAAAATCAATCAGGGCGGCATTGAACTCGGGCCCGTCCACGCACGTGAACTTGGTCTGCCCGCCTACGCTTACACGGCAGGCACCGCACATTCCGGTGCCGTCCACCATCAAGGCGTTGAGACTGGCCACACAGGGGATGTTCAATTCCGCGGCCTTGCGGGCCACGAACTTCATCATTATCATCGGGCCGATGGCCGTGATTTCCTCGTAATGCCGTCCCTCCTTTTCCACCAAATGTCCGAGCATATCGGTTACATTGCCCTTAAAACCCTCGCTGCCGTCGTCGGTGGCAATGTAGAGGTTGCGGGTGATGGACTGCAACTTCTCCACATAGAACAGCAAGGACTTGGTGCGTGCCCCGATGATGACATCACACTCAATCTGATGTTGCCACATCCATTTTACCAGCGGGAAGATGGGGGCGATGCCCACGCCGCCGGCAATGAAGCAGTACCGCGACCTTTTCAGTTCGGGCAAGGGGCGGTGGATGAACTCAGAGGGCCGTCCCAGAGGGCCCGCCACATCCTTGAAGAAGTCGCCGACATCGAAGGTGACCATCTTGCGGGTGGAATATCCGATGGTCTTCACCACTAAGGCGATGGTGCCGTCGTTGAGGTCGGTGTCACTGATGGTCAAGGGAATGCGTTCAGCCTGCTCGTCGGTTTTGACAATCACAAACTGGCCGGGAAGCGCGGCCCGCGCAATCTTCGGGGCCTCCACTTCAATCAGATAGGAGTCTTGTCCGAGTTCCTGCTTCTTGATGATTTTATACATAGAGCGTTGAGGTTATAGGAGTGGATAAGAAAGCGCAAAGATACAAAAAATAGAGATTGGTTTTTTTCGTATTTTCGCGCCCCCTTTCAAGGCTATTGATATGAATGCAAAGGATGTGCTGCTCGATTTTCACCCCATCGACATCGCCGACCGGCCACGGCTGATGCCGTACTTGCGCGACCGCCGTACCACTTGCGACTGGACCTTCGCCAATCTCTTCTGCTGGCAGGAATATTACAAGATGCAATGGGCGGAATGGAATCATTGGCTGATTATCCGGTGCCGCATCAACGGCGAGCGTCGCCTTGGCTATATGGTCGTCCCCGAAACTGAGACGCAGTCATACTCGGAAATTGTTCCCTTGTTGTCCCAAGAGGCTTCCCGGGAGAACCATCTGCTGCTGTTGGCCAACCTCAGCGAAAAGGAGTGCGCTTTGCTGCAGTCGCAATGCCCTGACGCTTTTCTCTTGGACCGGAATCGCGATTTTGACGACTATCTCTATGAACGGGAGGCCCTTGCCACATTGCGCGGGCAAAAACTGGCCGCGAAGCGCAACCACGTCAACAAGTTTTCCAAGACCTATTCTTATCAATATGAGGTATTGGAAAGAAAGGATTTTGACGAATGTCTCCGTCTGGAAAACGAGTGGCGGGGCCAGCATAGCACATCTTCTGATGACCTGACTGCGGAACAGCAGGCCATCAGGAAGGCTTTCCAGCACTATGAGGAGCTGCAGCTTTATGGTGGCCTGATCCGAGTGGATGGCCACATCGTCGCCTTTACCTATGGCTCTGCCCTCGATGACCACACCTTTTGCACCCACGTGGAGAAGGCCGATACCTCCTACGACGGTGTCTTTCCTATGATCAATTATCTTTTTGCCAAACAATTGCCCTCTTCTTTCACTCTCATTAACAGAGAAGAGGATATGGGTTTGCCCGGATTGCGGAAATCGAAGTTGTCGTATCATCCATTCGCGCTGATGCCCAAATATGTGGCGCTTCAGCAGACGGAAGATATGCGCGGCATCCAGGAGGTTTGGCGCATCTGTTTTGGCGATGAGGAGTCCTTTGTCCACAGTTTCCTGGCTCGCTACTATTTCAAGGATAATGCATTTGTCCACTATGAAGAGGGTCGTGTCGTGTCAATGGCGTTCTGTGTTCCCTGTGTGACCGAGTTGGGTCCCACGGCCTATTTGTACGCGATTGCCACGCTGCCGGAATACCGGGGCCGCGGATATGCTGCCTCTCTGGTGCGCCAAGCTCTGGCATCTGCCCGGCAATGCGGATACACGGCAGCTATGCTCATCCCCGCCGATTCAGGGCTGAAAGATTTCTATCTTCGCCTGGGTTTCCAGGATGTGGACATTCCCGTTTCTTTTGCCGATGAACTGGATTTGGGGACGGGCGAGGCCATAAAAAATCGGGCTATGCTGGCTCCTTTGTCTGAGAACCTGCAATGGCCCGAAGAAATCCATTGTCTGTGTAAAATGTAGTGGGTGCGGCTATTGGCACAGTGCCTCCACCAGCTGGTCAACGCTGGCAAGCTGCTCCTCTTTCATCGCGGACTTGAGGGTCACGATGGGTTCCGCGATGGTGTTGGGTTTCATCTCCGCGAAAATCTTTTGGATCTCCTTGGCGGCGACGGGAGCCCAGGTGCCGTTCTCCACGATGCCGAAAGTGCGCCCGGTCAGGAAATGCGCCTTCAAATCCAGCAGGTAGTTCTCCATCGGCGGGTACAGGCCGCCGTTGTAGGTGGGCGCCACCAGGACGATGTGGCTGCAACGGAAACTCTCCGACACAAGATAGGAGACGTGCGTGGCGGCGACATCATACATACGGACATCTCTGAAACCCTTTTCGCCCAGCTTGTTGGCCACCACGGTGGCGGCAGATTCGGTGTGTCCGTACATCGAACCGTAGAGCACTATGGCCGATTTTTCCTCTGGCTCGTAACGGCTCCAAAGGTTGTGTTTTTCGATGAAGTAGGAGAGATTCTCGCGCCAAATGGGACCGTGCAGTGGGCAAATCATCTGAATGTCCAATCCGGCAGCCTTTTTCAGCAGGTTCTGCACCTGCAATCCGTATTTGCCCACGATGTTGGTGTAGTAGCGGCGGGCCTCGTTGAGCCAGTCGCGGTCGAAGTTGACCTCATCGGCGTAGAGATTACCGCCCAAAGCTCCGAAAGTGCCGAAGGCATCGGCGGAGAAAAGAATGTGGTATTCTGACTCAAAGGAGACCATCACCTCCGGCCAGTGCACCATCTGGGCGGAGACAAACGTGAAGGTGTGCTTTCCCGTGCAGAGCGTCTCACCCTCCTTTATGGCTTGGGTTTTCACATTCAAACCAGTTGGGAAGAACTGTTGGATGAACTTGGCGGCCATAGCGCTGCACACCACGGTGGCCTGCGGATGGCGCAGCAACACCTCCTCCAGCAGGGCCAGATGGTCGGGCTCCACGTGGTGGATGATGATGTAGTCCAGAGGACGGCCGGCGAGCACCGCCTGCAGGTTCTCCAGGAATTGGGCGCCGACGGCATTGTCGGCTGTGTCCAGCAAAACCGTTTTCTCGTCCAACAAAACGTATGAGTTGTAGGAGACGCCGCGCGGAACGGGCATCATATTCTCGAAAAGCGCCAGTCGGCGGTCGGAGGCGCCAATGTAAAAGAGGTCGGGTTTAATTTGTCGAGAGGTGTTCATTTTGATATGGCTTTTTACAATAATAATTATGCTTCATGGTTTTTCTCCGAAATTTCCTGGTTTTCCTTCTTCAAGAGGAAAACTTCGAAGATGGAGTATAGGAAATAGATAGCGAGGAAGGCGATGGCGAAACGTATTGCGTCATCTTTTTTCACCAAGATGTAAACCAGCAGGAAGACGAGGCACGACAGGAGCTTGATTACCCGCGAGAGCATATAGCTGGACACGAATTTTTTTGCCTCCCTCCCTTTGTCTTCGCGCAACACAATGAACATCGTGAGCAGGGTGATGATGAAGAAAAACAGCACGATGAAGGGCAGTGCCGGGCTGGCGTATTGGGGAAACAGCCATTGGAACAGTACTGTCAGGCCCGCGATGATGGCTGAGAACAGGATAATTCGGAAAGAGAATTTCTTAATGGGAATCTTTTGGCTCATCTTTGGATTTTTTTTGGGTGCGCAAGACGGTTCTGATCATTGTGTAGATGGCGATGGCCACGGCACTCAGCGAAAGAATGATGGTGAGGAGGGGCGCACAGTCCCATTTCTGGTCCAGTTTCACACCTCCAAATACCCCCAAAGCAATAATCACGCCCATCTCTATCCCCATATTGGAGTAGATGGCGTAATTGGAGAGGGTACGTTCCTTTGGCTTGTTCTGGAGGGGCATCGGCCTTCCGGATTATCGCTTTTCAGGTTGCTGCGGGGTCGGGGCAGCGGCAGGGCGCTGGTTGTTCATCTTGCAGTTGCCAGAGAACTCGGCACCCGGCTCGATGGCAATCTTGCCGGCACTGATGTTGCCCACCACGTTGGCAGTGGCCTTCAGGAATACCAGTTGACTGACGTTGAGGCTCTCGGCACGGATGGCGCCCTCAATCTCGACGTTGGCGCAGGTGACGTTGCCTTCCACCTTGCCGGTGCGGCCGATGATGACCTTGGCCTTGGAAGTGAGGTTGCCTTTGACCAAACCGTCGATGCGGCAGTCGCCGTTGGTGATGATGCTGCCCTCGATTTGCGTGCCCTGGGCAATGACGTTGATGGCACTGGATTCACGGGTATCGGTTTCTTTCATATTCTCGTGTTTTGTTACAAATATAGTTGTGTCGCCGGTCGGCGATGTTATTTTCCTATTAAATAATGCTCCTTGAAGAAGTCATCGTAAAAAATACGCCCCTCCTTGTTGTTGTAGAACGAGGTGTAGTTTTTGGCTGAGATGGCGTAGGGCGTTATGATTTTCTTCGCTATGTTGGAACTGAAATTCTCGTTTTTGACCAGGATGTTGTAGTAGTTCATCGCCTGCTCAGCGTTGTTGAACTTGGCGATGGTGACCATCTGCTGCGTGTTGTTGACGTAGAAACTGTTGACGTTGAAACGCTGCAGACTGAAGTAGGTCTGGTTGAAGTTGGCAAGATTCTGTTTCACATCTTGCACGGAGATGTCAGCGGTGGTAACCAACAGGATGACATAGTGCATATCGTTGCCGTTGTATTCATACGGGTTATCTGGTGTTTTCGGGGTGGTGAGCTGCACGGGAGCTTCGGACTTTTGGATGGTGTCAACGGCGGGTGCAGGGTTGGCAGCCGCAAGTTTTGCCTTGTCAAACAGGGAAAGATAGGTGCGGGCAAGGTCGGCTACCTCCGTGGTGGGGTAGTCGCTCACGATGCGCTGCAGCCCGCGGATGAGGGTGTCCTCATTGTAAACCTGTCCGGCGGCCACCGTGCGCAGGTAGCTGTATTTGGCCTTCAGGTCCTGTTCAACGCATTGCGGAATGGCTTCGTCGGCGCTCCGTACTACTGCCTGCCACTGCTTCTGGTTGAACATCTCGTACACGTTCTCATATTGCCGCTCCAGCGTCTTCTCCCGTTCGGCCAGTTTCTCGTAGTACTTCGGGTCGTTGATGAGCTTGGCGTAGTCCGTGTCTGCATATTTGGTGAGCAGGATGTTCTTGTAGTGGTCCGACTTTGCCTGATCGCGTCCGTTGTAAAGCGTGTAGAGGAGGTAGGTGGCGGGCAGTGTGTATTCACTGTTCGGGAAACGCTGGAGCAGTGATTCGAAGGCAGCGCAGGAGCGCGGGATGTCGTGGAGCAGGTCACGGTAAATGTAACCGGTCTCGTAAAGGTCAGTAGCGATAATCTTGTTGGAGGAGTCCTTGGCCGCCTGCGTCATAGGCAGGTCCTGCAGATAGTAGGCCTCCTTTTTGGGGTCGGTCTCCCTCTTGGGGATGGGGTTGCCGTCCTCGTCATATTCGGTGGTGTCTTTCGCCAGACTCGGGTCGTTGAGGAGCGCCATATCGTCGAAGGAAATCACCTGCTTGTTGCTGATGAACCAGTTGTCCTCCAGCTTACGGTTGCCCCAGCGGCGGTAGAAGTCCTGCTGACCGGCAGTGATGAGCGACTGGTTGTAGAAGTACCATTTGCCGTTGGAGGAGGTGGTGTTGATATTGGTGTAGGAGGAGGCGTTCTGGAGGGCGAGCATTCGTTCGGCCTCTTCGGCGGCGGCCTTGCGCTCGGCTTCCGTGTAGTTGGCAATCATCTTCTTCACCCACGCGTTGCGCTCGCCGTCGCTCATACGGGCAATGCGCTGCAGGCTGTCCTGCAAGTCAATCTCGTTCAGACGGTCCACAAGATCCTTGAGCACCTTGGATTTCTGGATGACCTGGTCGTAGTTGGGATAATTCTTGGGGATATTCATCGTGGCCGTGTCGTAATAGGCCTGTGCTTTGCGGTACTCATTCTCCTCAAAGTAGAGGTCGGCGAGTTTCAGGCTCGAGAAGGTGCGCTGGTAGTTGTTGGTGGTGGAGGTGGCAACCGACTTGGCAAGGTAGCTCTTGCGCAGTGCGTCGTTTTCGTCGATGCGGGCGATTTCGGAACAGGCATAGTAGATCTGGTCCTTGAAATCCTCGTTTTTGACTTCCGCCAGCATCTTTTTGAACTGCTTCATTATGGAGTTGCGGGCAGAAGGCGTGCCGTCGTAGTTGGAGGCCAGGTGCATCTGGGCGCAGAACACCATCTCGTAGTTCGAGGACTTTTTGATGACCTGCTCGAAGCGTTTCTTGGCGTCGGCCTGTTGGTTCATCTCCTCGTAAAGTTCGCCGAGGATGAGGTTGAGGCGCGACTTGAACTCGCGCTTGGGATGGGCGGCGATGGCGTTGTTGAGGTAGTCAACGGCCTCCTGGCGGTCGCCGTCGGGGGCGGTCAAATGGTACTCGGCCTTGGCGGCGTTGAAGAGGACGTTGAATTTCTTGTTCTTCTTGTTGGTGGCCAGGTAGTGCAGGTTTTCCAGCTGCTCGTCGGCAGAAGCGTAGTAGTTCTGGCGCAGGGCCGTGCGGGCCAGCATCACCGCAGCCTCGTTGTAGGTGTTCGACTTCGGGAAATTGTGCGTGATGTAGGAGAAAACACGCTGCGCCTGCACATAGTCCTGCTTGTGGAAATAAGACTTGCCCATAATCAGGTAGGCGTCGTCGATGGTCTTCACATACTCCTTGCCCTTGAAGAGCATCGAGTGCTTGTAGATGGCCTTCGAGGATTTCTCAATGGTGCGGTCGAGGTGCGACAGCGCGGGGCCGAGGTCGCTCTTGGCGGGATAGTAATACACCGGCAAGAGGGTGGTGTAGTTGTCCTTCGAAAGCTTGTTCAGCTCCGTCTCTGCCGATTTGTAGGCCTGTTGGCCGTTCCAAAGCACGTTGTACTTGCACGTGACGTTGTGGTAGGCCCTGTTGATGGCGGTGTTCTTGGATGTGGAACAACCCGTCAGCCCTGCCATTGCAATCAGCAAGGCAAAGGCCCATAGTATGGTTTTGTTGCTTTTCTGTTTCAAATTCAATATGTTATCGTTGTTGTACACTAAACAGGAATTAGTATAACGATGAATCTCGGTTTTTATTTTTGTTGGTTGGCAAAATATTCTTCGATGAGTCGTTGGACATATTTGCCGAACACGTCGAACTCGATGTTGACCACGGTTCCGGGCTGGAAGTTGTGGAAGTTGGTGACCTTGTGGGTGTAGGGGATGATGGCCACGGAGAAGCGGCCCTTCTCGGAGTCCACCACGGTGAGGCTCACGCCGTTGACGGAGATGGAGCCCTTGGGCACGGTGAAGTTGTTCTTCTCGGGGTCGTAGGTGAAATAGTAGCGCCAGCTGCCGTTCTCGTCCACCACCTTCTCGCAAGTGGCGGTCTGATCCACGTGCCCCTGCACGATGTGGCCGTCGAAACGTCCGTCCATCCGCATACTCCGCTCGAGGTTCACCTCGTCGCCCACTTTCCAGGTGCCGAGGTTGGTCTTGAGCATCGTCTCCTCCATCGCCGTGACCACATATTGCTTCTTCTCCTTGTCGAGTTTGACAATGGTGAGACAACAACCATCGTGGGCCATACTCTGGTCGATGGACAATTCGTCTGCGAAATCCACTTCGAGGGTGAAATCGTAATTGGTTCTATCTTTCTTTATATCAATAATTTTGCCAGTCTTCTCAATGATTCCAGTGAACATAATCCGCTATTTAAAAAAAACGCGCAAATGTACACAAAATTTCGGTACGTTGAGAGGACGTGTGTTAAGAAAGATAAGGCGCGAAAATCAGTAGGTTTCCGTGGGTATTCCGAGGGCGCGCACCTTGTCGGCGATGGCTTCGAGCTGCGCTTTGTCGAACTTGTGCAGCTGCATAGCCGGGGTCTCGCGGTCGAGGGAGTAGATCATCACCTTCCGGGGCCGGATGCTGGCGACAAGCTGTAGCCATTGCGAGATGTTGGGCTCCTGGCTGTTGTCGAAGGGCTTACCCTCTTTGTCTCCGCTGAGGAACATCGTCTGGATGGTGAGGGTGCCAGTGAAGGACTT
>JAEEGJ010004334.1_pt1 | contig 48528 bp, 54 predicted proteins | sample 8958761 | NCBI WGS metagenome assembly JAEEGJ01 (sample SAMN16246546, study PRJNA631951) | gut metagenome | biome: gut microbiome; feature: rumen; material: RS-attached | host: Bos | place: Iran: Karaj | collected 2018-10
CAACAGGACGAAGCCGGCACCAAGGCCATGTTCGCTCGCGAACGTCGCAGCCGCGAACGTTACAACTGCTGTGTTGCCGAAGATGCCACCATGCCTGTAGGCTCGTTCTTCAAAGAGGAAGATAATTAACCTAAATATATCGAAATCCGCTTCTGTAGTCAGTGTTCTGCGTTCTACGGAAGCGGATTTAATCATCGTTTTCTTTGTTTTATGAGATAACTTTTGGATTACATAGATAAATCAGAACGCAATATACAAGTAATGGAATAATAACGCAGATAATAACTGAACTGATATAATAGTTCCATCCTATAATACGAAACCATAGCAGAAACTTAACGGAATTATCAAAAGCTCTCGAACACCAATCCCTAAAGGTATATCGATTGCGGTAGATAATATATGCCCATAACAAACACCATAAACAAGATAGTAATGGGAAGGTTATCCATCTTCCGGCCCCATCATATCTAAACTGTTCCTCAGTCTGTAAAGGTATTGTAATATATCCTATCAATCTAACGTCTAACAAGAAGCACCAACTGAATGGAATCACAAAGTAGTAAATAAAAATATTCATTTCCTTGTATGTGATACCAACCATTTTGGCCATTAATGACAAGATTGATGCTACTAGTCCGAATACGAGATAGATTGGCGAAAGTAGAATAAGCCATTTATTGGCTTTAGCCCACTCTTTGAAAGAATCATAATTATCAGGATTCGCCCTTCGTTTTAACTCTTGTTCAACCATTTTTTATCCTTATACCACATCCATATTAGCATACCTGCAACTATTGCATCGACAATGTTCCATGTTACTCTTCCTAATGCAATCTTAAAGAATGGCTGAAAAAGTAATGTGAGACCTCCAAAGATTATCAAACCTGATGTTTGCTTTTGGGTATAACAAACCCATGCAAAGATACCGAACGCAAATGCCGCTATAAAGCGAACCAGTTGGTAATAGCCATATGGCATAGGAGCCAGGCAAAGCAGTAAAAGGACTGCCAATGCTATATAAACAATGCTTGTAGTTTTATTGTTTTTCGGTTGTTCCATCACTTTTAGAATAATATACCACAATCGTATTTATAGATTACAAAAGCACCTTTATCCTCATAAGAAATCACTTTCCCGTTCTGGATTTGCATTTCAATATGATCACGGATTAGGCCTCCCCATTCACTCCAATAACAGCAGAACACATTTGCAGTTACGATATCTCCATCTCTTTTTATCTCGACGCTCGGATAAAGCATATCCTGAGTTGCTAAAGTAGACAAATCATAAGTGCTTAATGACTCGATATCATATAAGTCGCGTTCTTCCAATATAAACTTTCGTCTGATATAACCCCCATGCCAAAATGTTGGTAAAAGGGATGGCGAGGTCATCAACAGATATACTTGCCAGGCACCCATTGCTGTTTCTTCAGCATGAATATATTTCAGGAGATCCTTGTCTTCAACATCGTTTTTGTTATAAACGTAGAAGTTCGACTCATCGCCCATACCTTCCTGTTCAGCTGTTCTCAGCCCCATATGATAACCTTTTTCCAAAGAGAGTGCGCTAAGGTCATAGAATACGGCGTCGTCACCTTTCTTTTTCAAAGAATCAAGATTTGTCTTTATACGCCAGTGGTAATCTTTTGCTTTAGAGGCAAAAATATTACCATTGCCGATATAGTTCTTTAAATCTTTTGCAGCTTTAAAGACATCACTGTCCTCGTCACAAAACAGATCTCCGTCCTTTTCCAAAATCTTCTTCAGAATCTTTATCGCTGCAGCTTCGTTCTTCTTTTTGATAGGATTGTGAGCATAGTCTTCTCCCATAAAATGGAAAAATGCCAGATTCCAGAGACATTTCAGTGAAGGTGACGGTTTCTCGTTTACCTCTTTTAGAAGTTCGCCAGCCTCTTCGTACTTCTCTTCTGTCCATAGCACGGTGAACAAGTTCAGCATTGCATTATGCGAGCCGGCATCCATCGCTTTACGAAACATGTCTTTGCCTTCATCATCCTTGTTCTCGAAGTTGCTCAACAACACGCCTAGGATATTGGCAGCTTCAGCTACGCCATCCTCAAATGCATTCATATAATATTGTTTCGCTTTCTCCAACTCTTCACCGGTCAGTGTACTCAACAGAAACCAATTTGTGTTTTCTACTGCCTCCCTCGTCTTTCCAGAAAGCGCTTCAACATATTTTGTGCCTTTCATAGAATCGCTACCTTCAAAATTCCTCAATCCAAATAATTTGGGATTGTAAGAAGGTTTTTCGTATCGATGTGATATTGGCTGTTTGGCTTTCTTCGGTTCTACCGGTTCTGCATATCTATGACGAATTATTGGCTCATATTCTACGACCTTATGGCAATGAGTGCAAACAGATACATCACCCGAATATGCTATATCCCCGAATTCAAATAGCGAACTATGCCATTCTAACTGTTCAGATGGCATTCCACATGTCATGCAAGGGATTCTGTTCTCTTTGACTACAGGACCACCTATCTCATTAGGTTGTCTCAGTTCTGACAAGCAATGCTTGATACAGCTAAGGTCGAACTGTGGCTCAAGCACATCCTCATGGAATCCAATTGTTGGGCTCAAATGACGCTGAATCAGAAGGATTTTCTGAATCTTGTTATCCCTAAAGATAAACATCACCACCATCATTTCCAGCAGAAGGCAGGCATTTGAGTAGTAGTTACTATAGACCACCTCGAACTTCTTACACTTTCTTGTCTCTACATAACGAGTTCTCCAGCCTTTCCAATATTCTACAACTTCATTCTTCCCCGAAATAGTATCTTTTTTGTAGCCTACATGTATCACATCTTCAGCCAATATTTTCTCAAAATCAGCAAATTCACCAGAAATCAACGCTAGTCCTAGCACAATGGATGCATCTGTATAGGGTGTAACGGGTATGTTCTCTTGAACATCCAATACTCCGAATTTTGTTGATTCAGCTGAAATCTCAGCCTTTAAATCCTCACTCAAAGACTCAGTATATCCCTTGCCATATACATCATCCAAGGTATATTCTGTTCCATGCACGTAGTTGTATTCGGAAATAGATACAGCCGTATTTTTCTCATCCAAGACCCTGTCTTTCTTCATATAGGCTCTTTGGGCCTTAGGCAACGGTTTGGGCCTGTTCCTATAATACAAGAATTGGCAACCTTTATATGCAAAGACTATAATCATGATAGGAGCAGCTATAGGAGATAATAAGACGATCAACAGATGTTCCCAGGGTTTTGTTTTCTGCTTCAATACTTTATTAAGTGGATTTTTGTTGCTCCTATATCTGTTTGCATAGACGATGATGCAACTTACAATCCAGTAACATGCTATAAATATCCAGTCCTTCATAATCGTAGAATTTTAATCATTAATCAAATGTAATTACCCCCGATCATCAACTAGTTTACAGAACTTGTCCTTTATCTCTCTAAGATCCTCCGTCAGAATGCTATTGCATCGTACTGCAATCTCTTCTGGTATTGGGTACATACAGGCTGCAATGGCTCCGGCCATAGCACCAATTGTGTCAGAGTCTCCTCCAAGAGAGATTGCCAGTCGAATCACTTCCTCAAACGAATTGCCTTCCAAGAAAGCAATAATTGCCTCTGGAACACTTCCTTGACAAGATACATCGAAGTAATAGCCAGGACGAATGTCCGCTATTGTTCGGTTCAGGTTATAGCCAAACGTATTCTCCACATACGCCTTAATCTCTGCCTTAGTTTTTCCCTGTTTTGCAAGGAAAACGCTGGCCGCTATAGCCTGAGCGCCTTTCACACCTTCTGGGTGGTTATGGCTTACTGATGCGGTAATAGCAGCAAGAGTCAAAGCTTCGTCAATCGTCTTAGCATATAACCCAACAGGGCTGATACGCATTCCAGCTCCGTTACCCCAGCTATTGTATGGCTGTGGATTCTCCTTCCAAAGCCATCCCATGAAATGGCCACCATAACCAGCATTAGGATGAAGGTGTCCCAAATCCTGCATACAACATATCAGGTAATATATGGTGTGGGCCTCGTCCTCCGTAAGCCACTTGGCTACGGCCAGCGTCATTACTGAATCATCCGTGAACCTGCTACCGTCACGAAACAGTTCAAAGTCAGTTGACTTTGTATTATGAAACTCATACACTGAGCCAATAATATCGCCTACCAGTGCTCCCAACATCTTTACTTTTCCCATAGTTTTCTGTTTTTACTGCGCAAAGTTAATGAATTATTCTCATACTTGTTTCTCACATTCCTGCATTCTGTGTTTCTCGATCTCCAAATCCAGTGTTCTGGCTGTTCTAAAGAAACTATTCAGATTTAACTTCAGGTATTCATCTATCTGAGGTAACTGTGGTAGGAATATGAAGTTCTTCTTAATATGTAATGCCACCTCATCGGAATCTGCGATGGTATAGACAACAGAAACCGTATCTCTTAGATTGACATCATTCACCACCTGACGAACTCTTGCGAACTCGTCAATGTCGAACTTGGAAAAGCTGTGGCACCAAGGCCATATCAGATTAACGAACGCGCAATCATTCACTGCTTCCATGATGAATCGAATACCTTGATATTCAAATTCGATCCTACCTTCTTCCGTCTCTATGGGCTCACTCCCAATACTATGGAGTGTCCTCAGTGCCAAGTCACGTGTATCCATATCTCCTGATGTTAATGATAGTTCATTATTCTCCTTTGTTTCGCTTTTTTCAGACATAAGTTCCTCAAAGTAGCGGTTTTCTTCCGCCTCTTTCTCTTCCTGTGATTCCTTATAGTACTTGTAGATACTATAAATGATGAAGGCTGCAGCCAATGTCAATGCTCCACTCATAATCCTAATGTTGTGGCTTGATAATAAGAACCTGCTTCTGGTTATCTATCTCGATTTTTCCTAATCGCCCTAAGACGCTTTGGCCGAGCAATAATGGTGCTTTCTGATTGCGCACGACAGATGCCCGTACGTTTTTCAAACTCTGCCCTCCAAAGTTCACATCCTTCAGATTGATGACAGTACCTACGTTGACATCTCCATCAGCATTCATATACCGTTGATTCCCGATGACATCGTTGCCTGACAGATATCCGTTCTTCATCATGAACGAGGCTTCAACCATCGACAGGGTTACATCGCTTGCGCCAGTATCAAATACGAAGTGAAGTGGAAGGCCATTGATTTTACATTTAACCTTATAGACTCCGCTTTCCTTTGAGAAAGGAATCTCGGAAACATCATCATCACTTGTTGACGATAGACTCTGTTGGATTATAGCATTATTATCTGCCCCCTCCATGTTACGCTCTTTGTATTTACGGATGAGAGCCTTGAATTCCTCTGTATCCCTGATCAGATTCATATCATCGTCTCTAGATATGTGAGAGAACCGACGGTAGCCATGTTCCAATGACATCTCCAAATACTCTAGTGCTTTGTCTTTGTTACCCATTCTCGCATATAAGCAGGCTGCATCGTAATAACTGCCAGCACGATCCTCGTCTCTCGCAATAATACTTTCCATCATCTCAACAGCCTTATCGTCCTGCCCCAGGCCATGATAGGCATAATGGATACAGCTATACTTCTCAGGTGTGTCTTCCAATTCTATCACCTTTCTGAAGTCAGCCTCTGCCAAATCTTTCTTGCCCTGTTTCATGTAAATGTCACCACGGGTTTCAAAAGCATAGGATTCTGTTGGGTTAATCACTACACACATTGACAAATCCTCAATGGCACCGTCAATATCGCCAGACAGCTCCTTAAACCATCCACGACGATAATAACCAAAAGCATATTCTGGTTGTGCTGTAAGCACTTGACTATAAACATCAATTGCTGACGACACTTCTCCTTTTTCATACAGGATGTTTGCTTTCCTTTCCAATAAGGATAAGTCGGTGCTGTCCATATTCAACGCCTGATTGATGCTGACAAGGGCATTCTCATACTGCCCCATGTCAGAATAACAATGAGCTATCCGGCTAAGTATAACGGGAGAGGCATTCCTTTTGTTGGCTTCAGTGTATGCTTCAACTGCCTTTAAATATTGCCTGTTCTCCTCATACATCGTTGCCATTATATATGGCCATCTTGGTTCATTGGGAGATTTCACGGACTGTATCCTCATTTTTGAAATAAGCATCGAGAAAGCTGGCTCTTTAGCGATGGTTGCCAAATGCATGGCCTTTCGGTCCCAATCATGTTTCAATGCTGAAACAATGTCATCTGTCGCCTCGTTCCACTTCTCAAGACCGAGGTATGACTCGGCACGAAAAGCATATCCCGAAGAATAATCAGTTGCCAGCTTTGTTACGTAGTCAAATCGTTTGATGGCATCATTCCATCGTTTCTGGGAATTCGCATTTCTGCCAAGCCCCATGTAACCCATTACATCTCCAGGTTTCAACTGCACCATCTTTTGATAGTCTTCATCTGCAAGGTCATATTTTTCCTGCTCATAGTAGATTTGCGCTCTTTTCTCATACAAATCTTCTTCGTCAGGTTTGATTGTGATTGCCAAGTCGTAGTCTGATATGGCTTTCAGCGTATCACCCAAACCCAAATAGATGTCAGCACGTGTTGAGTATGCAAATATCACATACTCTGCATCCTTTTTTGGCAGATACTTGATAGCCAAATCTGCAGCGGTAAGAGCACGTCCCAATTCCTCACTCTCAAGGCGTATCACGGCAATCCAAGAATAAGAATAACCATTCTTTGGATTGTCTGCTATGTCCCTGTTGAAATAGTCGAGAGCTTCCTGAGAGTTCTTATTCTGGACAGCTTCCATTCCTCTCAGATAATTATATGACTCTGGACGCTTAATGTTTTGGCCATTGGCACAGCCAATCATCCAAACAACGAATGATAAAGCAAATAACAGTTTCTTCATAATTCAATAAATTCTTTTAAATTCATCACCAATTTGATCCCAAAATATTCGAGAGAAGCAGTGTCCGTTGACGCTCATGATTCTGCTGACTTTGAACGTCCTTTCCTCACGCATGTCAAGACGGTATGCTTGTATGTACATTCCACCATAATAGTTTGAGTATCTGATGTCAGCAATCCTGCATGTGAAGACCCTGCCGTTTCGTGTACAATACTCAATTTCTATTTCCTGGTTCATCTGTACAGCCCTGTCTATTACTTCCTCTATACTCATATATTAATATGGTGCAGCTGTATTGATTGGAGGTGGAAGTTCTATCGGTACATCGCCAAATGTGCAGACACCCACAGGCTGATTACTGTCCCCATTGATTTTTAATCCGACAATCTCTCCCCCCATTCCCAAAGGCATTCCTGACAAGATGTTGTCCTCTGGGTTTTCAAAACGGGTATATTCACCTTTAAAATCCAACAAGACAGTATCAGTAGCACCTTTACGGTGTTTTGCAATGATGATTTCTGCTTTCCCAAGGTAATCTTCACCATTTGGTCCTTGTGTCAGGCCAAACTTTTCAGGACGATGAACAAATATCACCATATCAGCATCTTGTTCTATGGCACCTGATTCACGAAGGTCAGATAACATCGGACGTTTTCCGTCTGCTCCTGTTCGGGCTTCCAAACCACGATTCAACTGACTAAGAGCTATCACAGGGATGTTCAACTCCTTCGCAAGTATCTTCAGGGAACGAGAGATTGTAGATACTTCCTCCTGACGGCTATTAAAGCGCATTCCATTTGCATTCATCAGTTGCAGGTAGTCTACCATGATTAGTTGCACTTTATGCTCCCTTACTAATCTCATCGCTTTGGTTCTCAATTCAAAAACAGACAGGCCAGGGGTGTCATCAATATATAAAGGTGCGTCTATCAGGTGCTGGATACGCTTATCAAATCTTTCCCATTCTTCTGCATTCAAAGAACCATTTAGAATTTTCATGCCTTCAATCTCGCAGGTGTTAGCGATAAGACGATTGACAAGTTGCACGCCTGACATCTCAAGAGAGAAAAAGGCCATCGGCACATTCTGGTCTGCAGCAATATTCTTAGCCATCGACAAAGCAAAAGCCGTTTTACCCATTGCCGGTCTTCCTGCGATAATGACCAAATCCGAGCTTTGCCATCCGCTTGTGAGGTCATCCAGTCTCTTGTAGCCTGTTGATATTCCGGTCACATCACCATTATTCTTCGAAGCGGCCATCATTATCTGAGAAGCCTCTTTTATCAAGGGACTGACGTGAACATAATCCTTCTTTACGTTGGTCTGGGCAATATCAAACAGCATACTTTCTGCTTCTGCGATAACGTCCTTGGGATCGCATGTTTCGTCAAAGGCCTTTTTCCCTATGGTACTTGTATATGTTATTAGCTGCCGTGAGATATACTTCTCTGCTACAATATTAGCATGGTATTCTAAATTAGCAGAGGTGGCCACCCTCGAACTCAGTTCTGCAATATATCCAGGTCCTCCGATTTCTTCCAAAACACCATTTCTGCTCAATTGTTCAGTCACAGTCAACACATCTATGGGCCTCTCATTCATGCTCAATTGCCTTACTGCATCAAAGATCTTCTGATGGCGCGGCTCATAGAAACTTTCAGGACGTAACAACTCACTTATTACAAGATATGCATCCTTGTCAATCATAAGTGCGCCCAGTACAGCCTTTTCAACTTCTAGTGCTTGTGGCTGTACTTGAGCATACGAGAAATCCAAAGATAACTGTCCGTTTCTTCCTTGGCCTTGTCTGTATTGATTCCTTTGTCCTGGCATACTTGCTATTTTTCACTTTTCATCTGTTTTCTCTTTCCCTCAGCCCATTTTTGGTTAGCCTTGGTGGTTTCTAACAACGTATCGAGAATCTTCACCTTGTCCTCATCTTCAAGAGAATCATACCGCTCTTTCATTTCCAAGACTATGAATTTACCGTAGCCATTCTCATCGTGGAGATTTTCAATCAGTTCGTCCACATTCATGGCTTTAATCTTCCTGTCTCGTTCCTCAATCCTATCTTTGAACAGCAGATTGAAGATGGCCTCTTTAAGCGTCTTCTCATGCTCTATCCACTTACTGCGGAAGAGTGAGACCTGCTGCTCTCTGGTCAATCCAGGTAGCATATCTACACACTTCCTCAATTCTTCATCATTCCACCCAGAATAGTGGAATTTCTTCACTTGCTGAATAATGTACTCAAAATCACTCATAGTTTAACCTTTTAATATGTTCTTAATTTTCTCCCAGAATCCCTTTGGTTCTTCGGGCTCTTCTGGGTTCACTACTGACTGTGTATCCTCCTGCTTCTCGTCATCGCTAGTGTCTATGGTCTGAGAAGAAGCACCATTGTTCACATCCCATGTAACATCTGGCTCTTTTTCCGGCTCCTCATCATCTTGATTGTTTGACTCGAAATAGTCGTAGCATTCTTCTTTCATAAAGTTTCTCCCTTCACGATGTAGTCTGGCATAAAACTCTCTCTTACTGCGGCTCTCAGTCCGAAACATTCTGGAAGCGCCCAAATCTGAATAATCATAGTGCATTCTGCTACGAATACCCATGTCATCTGCAACGGCATCAACATCTTGATTAGTCCCAATATATGCGAATACCCATCCTTTGGCTTTTAATTCTGCTACAAGATTCTTGATGTCGTGCCCACCATATTCTCGCGAAGCGTTCTCATATCCGTCTGTAATGATGGTGACCAGCACAACATCCTCGTCAGAGACATGGTCCTTGAGTTCATTCAATGACCGCCCCATGGCGTCAAACAAAGGTGTACAATCATCTGGCTTATAGTCCGTCCACTTCATTTTCTTGTCGCTTTCCACTTTCTGGCGATTCATCACACTTTTGATTCTGGCACTATTAAATGTCACAAACGAAATGAAATGCTGTTGTTCTTGGTGCTCTTTTTGGGCATTTCTGATGGTTTGGAAGGTCTCATTAAGTCCGCTGACTGCCTGTTTTGCGATGGTTGCCATCGACCCGCTCTCATCGAGAATGATGAGATTGAAGACTCTCTGCTTCGTATTGTCCTTTTTCTCAGTCTCTCCTCTCTTCAGAATCTCCACAAACGACTTAGGCAGACTTACGTTGTCCATCTGCATAACCTCTTTGAAGAAAGGGGCCACGAACTCCTCATCAAATCCAGCATTGCCACATCCAACTCTGATAACCAAGAAGGACAGTTCGGGATGTGCTTTAGCGTATGACAGGAACTTGTCTATATGCCGCTTCATATAGGCAGATACATTCTCAACAGCTTCCCCTCTGATATCCACAGGGATGGCATAGCACTGTCCTTGCGGCCCCTCAGCCTGTCCCCAAACGGCACCGAAACGCTGCATGGCCACCAATGATGCCCCTCCGGAATGATATCCTATGAGGTTACTTCCAAATACAAACACTTGCCCGTCCTTAAGGCTCTCTACAAACTCCGGCGTATATGCCGCTTTACCATTCTGTTTCATATTCAAATATTTTTTTTGTATGCAAAATTATAATATATTCTTTTCTTTATCTCATCATTTCCATTCACAAGCCTTGTGGACTTGGCAATTTGCATTTCCAGACCACATTGGCACGTACAAGATCAATCTTCTTAACCTCACCTCTTTTTCCTGAAATGGAATAGTACCTTGCTACGCTTTTTGGTAACAATCCCGAAAAAGCTTTCCTAATTCTGGCACACTTCTCATTGATGGAGTTCAGTGTCGGGTTTGTCACATCTTCAATACTTTGTAGCACTCTGTCTGTAAGACCTGCAGGACGCAGTAGTAGATATAGCAGTGTCAACTCTTTCCTGTAGTCAGAAAGGCACTTCAGCACAATCCCTTCAGGATGTGAGAGGAACAGCAGATACACAGCTTTTACCAATGGTTCCATCTTCACCTCAGTATCTGCTCCATCAGCCAACACAACCTTGTAGTCTTCTGTAACTACCAACTGAGGAAACAGTTCCTCCTCATTCATCGCAGCCACAATCTCAGCTTCATCTACGCCATACGCTTTCAGCTTGCGTACTTTCTCCTTTACCTCGTCCAAAAGAATGGAGCAATGGAACTGTTCCAGTTCTTTTGAAATCAGTAATTTCCCTTGTCGATCCATGTTAGTTTCTTTTAAAATCCCATAGCATCCATCATTGCATCATACATTCGAGGGTCACTGGGCATGTCGCCATACATTCCGTCTGTCAGGGCATCCCAGGAATCTTCTTCAGTCCACTCATAGCCACCTTCATCGTAGCTTTCGCACTCGTAATCATCGTACTCTTCATAAGAGTCATCATAATAATCTCTTGCCATAATCTTTTAGTTTTAATCGTTATTACTCTATTTCTTTACCAAAACACTTTGTGCCGTATGCTCCATCAGATTCTTTTTCAGATATAGCTGGCTCTCTACAATCAGCTCGTAGTCGCATTTGTTTTCGCCCATCTTAATCGTCAATACAAACAATTCAAGGAAAGGCAGGAAGCAGAATAATATGATGTAGAATGCCAGTGATACCTTACTTTGGGATACTACTTTTAAGGTTGCTTCAAGTTCTTCAATAAAACCTGGCGCACGTTGATTCATTTCTTCTCTTACTTTCTCAGCCACTTCTTTCTTATCCTGTCTGAGCTGCTCCAATTGGGTGGAATAAATCTGGATCTGGTCATTGTTGGCTTTCAGCTGCTCTGCCAGGGGATTTGCCAATGTTACAGTATTTACAATCTGAGTCTTAACCTTCTGAGGTTTGCCATTTTCATCTACTCCTACTACCTGCTCTTGGGTAGAGACATTAGTTCCCTTTATAATTGGGCGTTTCTGTAGCTCTTCATTGAGTGCTATTGTCGCCTTACTCAGTGAGTCCATATCTGTAGTGATACGCTGTATGTCACTGTCATAGATGGCTAAACGCTTTGTAATAGTAGCACTAATGACATCTTCTCTGTGTTCCTGGATAGCCTGCTGAATATCGTTGCGGAAGATTATCTGGTCGAAGATACACGAACCCAAGACAGCCATGCATAGTGCGAGCAATACTCTCATAACACTCATCAGTTTGGCTTTGCCTACAGTCAGTATAATGACTCGCTCAACACAAAGGACGATGAACATGAAAGCTATTGACACGCATAACTTAAGCGCACATGACTCGATGTTGATGTATCTGTCTGCAAAGCAATAACCAATGGTGCCCCATAGTATCATCATAATACAGATGGCAGACAGAAGTTTACGGTACTGGCGGTAGCTTGCCTCGCCACACTCATTCAAAATGTTCTTGTCCCAACCGATAAGGAAACAACCAATATTTCTTAAAGTCTTCATAGTTTTCACTTTTTACTTGTTTTCGATAAAGTTGATTGATACTGCAGTAATGCCTTTCTGGAATCCACGACGATAAGATTCTATCATCGTTGTCATTTTTGGATCATCTGCATCAAGTAGTTGCTGCATCTCTTTGATTTCTTCCAAATGCTCTTCAAATGTCTCACGTCTTGCCTGAAGCTTTCCTGCTGCAGCAAGTGCATAAGCTTTTCTGGCATTGTCAATGTTTACATCAATCTCTCGGATGTCGTTCTTGTACCGAAGAATAATGCGCTTAAACAACATTTCTAAGTTATTTCGTATAATCTTCTCCTTTGTATCACGGTAGGTGATGTCGCTATTGACCAATGCATCCTGGAATCCTTCTTCCTCAAAGTTCTTGTGGATGAAATTAAAGATAATGTCAATAGGCATACCGGTACCCCAAGAGATGGTAATCACAGGCTTCTCATCTTCTTTCTTGAGCTCTTCGTGAGCATCCTCTGATGGAGTTGTTTGCTGCTCATTAATAGCCATAGGAATTACATCACTGTTTGCAACTCTCTTACTTCCGAATAAATTTACTAGTTTCATAATTGTTCTTTTTAAATTATTATCTGAATTGATTTGCTTGTATATACCCAATTACCCCAAATGTAAACACGCAAACCACAATAATTTTGAAATTAATTCCCGTATTTGGCATTTTTTAGTATCTTTGCACCCGAAATGTGATATGTGATATGAAACTATTATTGTTTATTTTATTCTGTATTTGGATATACAGCTATTTTAGATTCAAGTCTAAAATATACTATAAGTATCAGATAGTTACGTATTTGGAAACAAAGTACACTTCGACTAAGGACGACTTTACACTTCTCCAATTGGGAAGTGCCTATATGGAGGTCCAATTATATAAGTCGGCAAAGAATTGTTATGAAAAGGTGGACCTTAATAATATTTCTTCAACGATAAAATTCCGATTACCGATGGTAAACGAAGAAAATATTAAAATGGATATAGACTTTTGCGACAAGCCCCTTCCGTGGAGTCATGGCGCAAAAGACCACAATAAAAGCTGGCTACACAATTTCCTTTTATATCGGTTCGGAAGAACGCGAATCAATCTTGTTGACCCTCAAACCGTTTTGGAAGTAAATAGCACAATAAGACAATCTAAGTGGAAACGCTAATTTAGGAGAATGAAGCCTCCCCAATAAATGGGGGAATCATATTCTTTGCGCAATTCATTTTTGCTTTTTGAAAGGGCAATCTCAAAGTCGTCACCTTCAATCAGGTGTCTATATAATGATTCCATGAGAAGGGATGTGTGAAAGTCACTAACATCCCATAAACTCATCAATATTCTTTTAGCTCCAGCTAACTTGAAAGCTCTTTGCAGGCCATAAACACCTTCGCTGACGTGATTATATCCCAGACCAGTTTGACATGCTGAAAGAACGACAAGTTCACATCCGCTTAAATCCATTATTGATATTTCGTCCGAACGCAGAATACCATCGTCGCCGGTTCTTAAATATTTTTGTTCTTGATAAAGGGAATCATTAGTCCAATATTCATTGGCACCTGCAAATAATAAGCCTGACGATTTCATGGGATTGCTAAAATCATCATGCACATTATCAATAAAGAATCCATGCGTAGAAACATGCAACAACCAATCACCCTTTCCACTTCTAAGTTTAAATGATGATTCTGTTGCCTGACTTCCTGTATACAACAAAGTTTGAATATTCTTGTTGATAAACATTTGCGATACAGATTTAACCTCATCGAGGGAGCCAGGTAAAGATCGTAGATTTTCGCCTCTTGTCAATATTCCTCTATCTGTCTGCTGCGTTAACTCATCTTCATTTTCGGAATATTTAACACCTCCCCATAATGACACCTTCTCTTTTCTCGAAAGAGCGACCTTGTTATTGATGGAAATAATATCCAGAGGATTAGAAACAAGACGCAAGAGCCTACTTTCATATAAGTGATGACCTTGTGTGATCATCAGTGATGGTATTGCTATACTATTAAATGTCCCAGTTGTGGTATAGTAAATTGTCCCTTCACCCAAATAGGGTTCTAGCTTCTTCCATATTAGAGTGCTTGCTTTAACCGAAGTGTATAATTCAAAACTATTCTTTTCAACGAGAGCGTCTATTTCTTTAGATGTACATAAAGGTATATAGTTTACCTTGCTGTTTTTGCCCAAAATTAAAGCATACAGCAAGCTATGATCACCTTGTTTGTAATCACAAAACTCAATGACAGACTGGCCTTTTTCTAACTCTTCTTGAATTGCTTCAATATCATATTTTAATGTAGATTTATTGTCGCGATATTCACTGCTAGCTAACGAGAGACGTTTATCCATTTCAGATACCTTCTTTTCCAACTCTAGGCGTTTAGGGGTATTAAGTAACCGTTGTGAGCTGTTCCTGATAATAAGTTCACGTCTATAAGCTATAAGGCTATCGTAAAGTTGAACAAGTTTTTTGTCTGAAGAATGGCTAACTGCATTTCGAATTGCCATATTAGACCGTAGCAACAGTCCTCTTTGGAATAAAGAATTCTCAAAACAGAGTTTTGCAAGTTTGTCAGAGGGGTGTGCGTTAAGAGCGTATTCTGCATACAGAAATGGTAGTTGCAGTTTTTCTGCAAAATATTCTCTTTGCTCCTCGCTCATCGTTAGAAAATTCTGCTCAATTATTTCTTTCATTCCCGTACAGGTGTTTTCCAACTGTGATTCTATATCATCCCACTTGCCTTCTTGCTCCAATATTTTTATATTACGAACGTTATTTCTCAGATACTCTAAGTCATTTTTCGAGTAATTACCATCCATATAATCGTTGTAATAGGCCATCAGACGTTTACAATTGTCCAAATCATGAACTTTATAGCAATAGTCTGCCAATTCACCAAACCCTTTGGAATAAACACTAGTTTTAATGCTCAAGGCAAATTTGACAGCTTGGCTAATATCAACATACGCATTAAATATGTTGTTTTGTTCAAAGTCCCACTTGATTAACCTATTGAAACAACTTATTTTAAAAGCAGGATTATATGAATTGTTTTCAAGAATTTTTGCTATATAATCCCGCATTAGGGTAATGGATTCAGATGGACTTTCTTGATAATTGATTCTTATGGACAAATCCTCCAGAGCTTCTTTAGCACTAAAATCTTTTATTAATAGGGAACTTAAAAAACCTTGCTGTTCTGCAAATAAGGAATCTATCAGCTGAATCGCGGATTCATTGTACGATTCCCGCATTTTTTTATAGTATATTTTGGTTCGCTTCTCATCCCCAATCTGTTCATATATATCCACCAACTCTTTGGCGACATTGAAATGCGTCATGTCAACAGTCAAAACCACCAGCGCTTTATCTACTTTATCAATATACTTCTTCGGCACATTTTTGAGTGGGTCGGCATATAATTCAAGAAGTATTTTTTCTGATTTGCCATATTCTCCCACATGTTTATAGCAATCTGACAGAGCAAGTTTATACTGAAACGAATTAACTGATTCATTTATCAGTCGTGGCTTCATCTCCATGAGATAAATGGCATTATGGTATTGCCTGTTTTCAACCATATTACTAAACATTTTGTAGGATAGTGCATCATCTATCCTATGCATCTCATCGGTAAAGGCTTTTTCTGCAATGAAGAGTAAAATGACAACAGAAACAAGAATTCCGCCCATAATCATCAAAATATTAGCCAACAGTTTTACTAAATAATGGAAATTTAGTCTCCAAGAGCCTATTTTTTCATTTTTTGTTGCTTTTACTCGATTAATTTTCATATTTTTGCACTATGAATCTGTTTTTAATTATTGGAATCCTAGCATGGCTGGCTTTTTGCTTGTTTTTGTTCATAGTTCTATATGACCACTATGTTCTTAAGAAACCTATGCTATCTGCTTTATCTTTAAGAATCCAGCAAGTTTTCTTCTCAACCTGTTTAGGGCAAGTTGTTTTCGCTATTGTCATCGCGTTAGCCATATTCATACTTTATTCCATTCTTTTCGATAGTTCACTATTTTAGATTAAAATCCACACTATTCATATATTGAATTAGTTCATCTCTTGAAATAAGAGTTGCAGTATCTCCTATCACCGACAAAATAGCCACCTTCTTTGATTTGTTGTCAAAAAAAGCCGCACTCATGAAGAAGGATTCGGATAAAGAATCACTTTTGCTTATTATTCTATATTTTGAGCAATAGAGTCTTTTCCCTGAAAGTAAGGTGTCTATATGAGATATTTCCTCACTAGCATAATAACCTCCAGACATCATTTCCCGACCCAACATTTCATTATAGGTTAATCTGTCAGAATTATCCATTAACATACTTGCTAAATGTATTCGACAGCTATCTTCGGTTATATAAATCACATCAGAAGAACTTTTTTTTAGAACGTGCCACGTATGTAGGGGACTAGATTTGTAAAACCCATCAGTAATCTCACCTTTTCTTAATTCTATCTGTGTTAAAGGAGTTTGCTTACTGTTGTTCCTTATTTCGAAATTTCTATAAATCAGTACGGCAAACCATAGCAAATAGGACCAAAACAGTATTTTCCCAAAAGTCCCCCAAAACCATTTTTTACGAAAGCCCTCGGGATATACGTTTTTTATAGTCTTTGACTGTAGCATATATATCCAAAAGAAGAAGGTGTAAATTACAGGAAGTAATGCTACTATTATAACATATCCCATTCCTGCCGGCCCAATCCTATCATAAAAACCACAAAAAGAATAAAAGAAACACATCCATAAAGACCATCTCATAGCACTTACGGCGCAACGATGCCCCCTTAAAGCTAATGTGATTGCTTTAATTCCGTACAGCGTACTGAATACGCTTATGGCTCCATCCCATATTACGGCCCACCATGGAATATCGGGAGTTAATATGAAATAGTTAAAATTGTAGGAGAATAAATGCATCAGACTTGATGCACCTAAGGTCATCAATACGACGAAATAGAAATATAGCAGTATCGTAAACTGAAGAGTAGGCTCAAACTCTTCTACTTTCATCTCATCCTTTTCCATAACACCCATATTATAGACATTAAAACAAAAGCAAATATGAGAGTCCATATAAACAAAGATTTTGATTTCTCCTCATAAACAGGAGGAATCAGAGGAAGCCCTAAACTATCCGCGTCAAGTGATAATTCCAACGATGTACGTAATTTGGGCGTTTGAAACGGCATATTTTCTCTCATATTAGATTTGACTGCTCTTATGAATGCAACAATGTCACTAAAATCACTATCTCCATACGCCTTAGATATACAATATGATAAAGAACCATAGTTAACTCCATCTATCAAGATTTCTCTGTTGACTTCATGCTGCCCGCATGCACTGAGATATAACACATCAGCAAGATTGTTTTTCTCGATTCGGGAAGTGTCATCTTTTGAAGTAGTCAACAATGAATCGTTTAGTTCCTCGGAATCTACACCAAAAATATCACTCGTTCCTCTAATTACATACTTTTTCTTGTCATCACTTGTAGCTCTATCCATATTACCGCTATGGCATGCATCAAGCGTAATGACAACTAACCCATTGCTGCCGATTTTTTTGCGTAGGCGACCTATATAGTACGATAATTCATTATCTGTAAGATGGTTCTGGCCTACATACTTCTTGCTTTTTTCTTTTTGAGCATCGTAAGGGATAAATGCTTCGTCCAGATTGTCATCTTCTAATGGATCTGAAGTTAGCATCTGCTGACCATGCCCAGAAAAATGTACAAGAATTGTATCTCCTTGCTGTGCAACCCTGATCATCTTTTTTAAAGCACTATCTATCCCTTTCTTTGTTGCATTTTCATCTATAAGGCATGTTATATCATTTATTTCCGACAAAGCCTCTTTTAATAATGCAATATCATTACATGATGCTAACTTGCACCAACCAGATTCTTTGGGATAGTTAGAAACTCCTATAAGTAACGCTCTTTTGTATGCCAAAGATTCCGTTGGAATCAATAGGAATAGAATCAATAAATATAACAACCTATATAATCTCATTGTAGATGCGTTAAAACATTAGTTTCATGCATTTGGATTTGATCCAATGCACTTTCTACAAACTCCCTTCCGCAATCTATTTGGTTAAAAGTGGACCAACTCCTGGCATTCGTGAACAACTTTTTCCAAACATTCTCACGACGGAAACATTGATGGTTTAACGTGACTGTTATATGCCCGGTACTATAATAGAATTGAATTAATATACTGGGGCGGTCTGGATCCATCATGTTTGCTAACCGTGGATCATCATCAAATAATGTCAATTCTGCATTGCCATTAAACAAACCTTCGTTAATAGTTTCCATAAAGGTTTTGAATCTTTTTTCAATAGGAAGTTTGCGTAAATCTCTTTTATCCATCATCAACTGACGGATAAAAGGAACCGTTACGATAAGCAATAAAATGATTGCTATAAATACTATTGCTTTCACCATATATGCCAATCCATTTTAATTCTGCAAAGATACGAAAAAAATACTATATAGACAGCAATAATGGAAAAAATATCTTCTTTTTATGCCTGATAATACTTTTCATGGACATAATTGAGTATCTTTTCCATCGTCATGCATACCTGTCCATCCCATTCTGCTTCAATGTAAGGATAGTACTCATAAATATCATAGTCATTTGTATGCCATGTTAGCTGCACTCCATTTGGCAGGTACACATACACTAAATATGAAGCATTCTTTCCTGCAGCATCGTTGATACCATACCTCCATCCTAACAGGTCGAGATAATATGACATCTGAAATAACAGGCGTGACTTGCGTTCATAGATTACTCCCTTCATTTTCCCTCTATTCTCCTTGGCCGATAGATTAGCAAACTCAGTTTCCAAGAGCATTAAGGTTAATGTCAACTCAGGATCCTTGCTGATTTTTGCCTCCTTTCTCAACCTACTGAGAACCTTTCTTAATCCTATTCCCAAAGCATCCTTCTTGAACATGTTTAGCTTCTGGAGGCTAAGGTCATTCTGAGAGTTGCTCTTTTGGCTTTTCTCTTTCTTGTCTTGGATGATTGAGTCAAGGCGAATTTTTAGCAAGGGATTATGCGTCTCTTTTGAGATTATTATTAACTCATTGGTTTTATAACCAAATACAGAGAAAGCATCAGCCTCCTTCTTGTTCCTATTATACATAGAGAGTACGGTACTCTCAGGAATCTGGCCATTTAGATAGCCGTTTCTAACCTTCTTGCCTACACCATATAAAATTGAACTTTCCATATCACTTGTTTTTATTCTTTTATACGGTAAAGACAAGAAGGTAAACATCTTTTTCTTTATTTTTCTTAGAAAGTCTGATTCTTGATTACTTTTACCAGATGATTATATGCTTTTCTGTCAGTCTTAAATGCTGATGATAATCTTTCCTGGAATGTGTCGGTATCTGCTTCTGAATTGAAACACTGGATAATGTCTGGTATCTCGTTACCGTCAATATTTAAAAGTTGTTTTTTGTTCTGCATGAGTATCCTTAACATCACAATACCCTTCTGATAATGAGGAAGGTTAGTGATGAGCTTCTGCATGATTCCAAGACCTGAATCTTGAGTATGCAACTCGTTGGTTATCGCGATCTGGTAGTAAGATTTTGCATCAAACTCATCATTTAACGACTGACCAAGCTGACCATGAATGGTGTCAGCATCTTCCCAACGCTCCATCAGTGCGTAAGCTCTGGCTTTCACATAGAGGGCCTCTCGGCATTCTCGGTGCCAGAGAATAGAATCAGAATATCTTATGGCTTCAGCGTATCTTCCTCCATATAGGCAGAAAACAGCATTGAGAAATAGGATAGAGGTCGTTTCCCCTTTCAGAAGTGGTACAGTTTGCGTCCTTCCAATTAAACATGAATCGTCAATTACGATACTCATCATCTTCCCAATTGTCTCAACAGAAGCCTTATAATCTCCACTTGTAGCACTCTTCACTGCGACCTCCAAGCACTTTTTTGCAGCAGCATCATAATCACGTGCCATTAAGAACGGATATATTTCCGTGCCTATTTCTAGCTCCTTTGTAATAACATTGCTGTCATTGAATTGTGATGCAAAACTGTTGATTTCCTTCGATTGCCATACATACGACTGCTTTATAGGGCTAGAAAGAGATAATCCTTCCAAGGATCTCACCCTACTCAGTGCTACATATAGTTGGCCTGGCATAAATATGCCATGCGTCAGATCTAAGTTCATCCTGTCAAATGTTAGGCCCTGACTCTTATGAATGGTGATAGCCCAGGCCAACTTAAGTGGGTACTGGATGAAAGTACCGATGACTTGTTTTTCTGTACTTTTTGTTTTTTTGTCATATATGTACTTACAATTTTCCCATGAGGTCATGGGGATGGGGTATTCCTTCCCTCCCTCGAGTTTCACATATATTTTGTTATCTTCTAATTTAGAAACTGTCCCCAAGGTGCCATTTGCCCATCGACGACTAGGATCATTACGGCAAAGCATGACTTGAGCCCCAACCTTCAATGTGAGATGTTGGTCAACTGGGGCTTTTGAAAGATCGAATTCTTTCTCAATCTTAGCATCGTAGGAGAATGCCGGATTATTTATTTTCTCCAACTCAGCATCATTAATCGCTTTAGCCTCCTTATTAAAGGCAGACAAAGTGATAGCAAGCTTCTTATCATCACGTTCTCTAGCTATTCTCCCATTTAACACAGCCAGATCCTGATTATAACTGACACCTGAGCGAATGTGATTAAGAACAGCCAGAAAATTCTCGTCATCCTGACGATAAACCTTCTGAAACTCTATGGTAGGCAAGGTCATCCTTCTAAAAACATCTGCCTTGAAGAAATACGGCAACCCCTCTCCATACATGCTTTTCATCATCTCTGCATCTTCTCCAGCCCTTACCACTGGAGGCAATTGGAACATGTCGCCTACAAAAACTATTTGTTTGCCTCCAAAAGGAAGAGTAGTGTGATTAAACCGACGTAGGTTATAATCAATGGCATCCACAAGGTCACATCGCACCATTGATACTTCATCAATAATAATGGTATCGACATGCATCATCATAGATATCTTCTCCTTGTTGGCCTCTGTTTTTGTCCCGGGGCCAAGAATGTGAAGTGGAAATCCGAAAAACGAGTGGATAGTCTCACCACCAGCGTTAATGGCTGCAATACCCGTTGGAGCAAGAATGATGAAGTTCTTGTCAATTTCTTTTTGAACGCGGCGAAGAAAGGTCGTCTTTCCTGTACCGGCACGACCTGTAAGGAAGAAACTCGTATTTGTTTTCTCAATAAGGTCGTATGCTTGTTGTTGCTGTATTGTATTCTCCATTTTTTCTTTATTTTGTACCGAGAAGTGGTAAAAGTCCTTGAAGTCTTGGATTGTAGTTGTCTGAGAGGAAACTGGTGTAGCTAGCTTCAATATGGCGCTTTGCTTCCATCTTTACTTGTTCTTCTGAGACACTGATGTGCTGCAACTTCATTTGTCCTTTGAAATATTCCTGAAGAATCTTTTCAGTCTCTTTTTTGATTAGTTCTTGGTCGTAGAAGGTCTTGTCAAACTTCCGAGTACCAATTAACACTTTGTTGTTACCATCAAATGCATATACGTCAATGCAGTCGATGTATTTCCATGTGTGATAATGGCCGAAAGTTTCAACCACCGCCACCCGGTCTGTGAAACGAAGCCCCTGATAATAACGATGTCCTGATGCACTTTCGTACTCGCTGGATAGGAACATCTTGTCTCCTTCATTCCAAATCGGCAGCTTGACCCTAGAATTTCCAATAGTGGGCAATATGCTGTCGAAAACATTGTTGGTTACATTTGCTAACTGTGCCATAACTCTTAACTCTTAAAAAATTAAACTTATGCAAGAAATCTCTGAGGATTGTTGCGGAGTGCTTCTCCCACTACCTGACTGGCGAATCCTGCTAACTGTATTTCATTGATACTGGTACTACCCATTAATCTCATCTGTCCTACCAGATATTCCTTTACCATATTCTGGCACTCTGATTTGGCATATTGCTCAGAGAAGCGCTGAGAGTAATAACTACGTGAGGAAATGAGTTGTTTTTGATTACCATCGTAGCCGTAAATTCTTATGCCATTGAGAAATAGATGAGCATACCCCTGGCCAAAATCATAGTTGATGATAATGCGATCAGACAGCCGTATACCCTGATAATAGGTATTCCCTGCAGCGCTCGTATAACCTGAAGACAGGAAAATGTTGTTCTGACTGTTATAAGTCACTTGGCTTCCAGACATGGCCGGAAGAGCCTTTTCTACCAATGAAATTAAATTTGTTTCCATAATTATTATTTTTTTGTTTATCTCTATATACGCTTTTTGTCGAAATGTAAACATCTTGGTTTTCAGTCCTGATTAATCATTTACTGAAACAATGAGCATGGCCGTCATATAAGCACGTTCTAAAAGTCTTTTGTCTTTGTATAAAAGATCTACAAACTCATCTTGTTCTTCAGGAGACATTTCTCCCTTCAGGTAATGATCAATCAATGAATCCATATCATCTGTCGTTTTATATACCATATTGGTTCTTCATTTTATTTGTTGTTTGATTCTATATACCAAACTTTATAAAAGGTAAACAATGGGAGCCTAAAAATAAGAAAAAGCGCATTCTAATCTATAAAAAAAGTAGAAGATGGTTACTTTTTATTCATATTTGAAGCTTATTTGCTATTTTTTTTATATTTTTGCACAATTAATTGATTCTCAAGATGACTGTTAGTATCAACGAAAGGCAACTGAATGATTTCTTAAGTATGCAATGGGACAAAGGCATGGCATACTTAAAGACACGGTTTGATTCACTTCGCTATGAAGAGATGGAGGATGTCATAATCGATTCTATGACAGCTCTTGCAGAAAATGTCAGAAACGGAAAATATCAAAAAGGTGATGCCGACCTTGGGACATATTTTATAGCTATCTGCAGGAATCAAGCATTAAAAAGGGTCTCAGGAGGGAGCCATACAACTTTTATTTCTTTAATCGACAACAGGAGAACAACTAGTGACGACGATGTTAACTTAAGTGATGAGTTAGACTTCAATATTCTATCTAAAGAACAATACATTCAAGAAAACATTAACAATCTAATTGACTTGTATGATGATAGCGCAGAAACAAGAGAATCAAAAATACAAGCAGTGCAAGACATAATTAGTCTTTTGACTGCCAAGTGCCAACAATTAATATGGGGTAAATACAGAGATCACATTGCAATGAAGGATCTTGCAGAATTGCTCGGCCTTAAAAATGCGAATGTAGCTAAAACATCATTGAGTAGATGTTTAGACCAATTTGAAATTAATTTTAAGAAACGAATAAAATAGGGAAAGTATGGAAGTAGAGATCAATACCCAAGATGACATCATTAACCGCTATATAAGTGGTGAAATGAGCGAAGAAGAGAAATCCGACTTTCTCAAGAGCCTTGAAACTGACAAAGGCTTAAAGCTAAGGGCTCAAATGGTGGGTCTCATTGCCAGAGAGATACATCATGTTAATAGTGAAGAGACTATTATAGATGCATTGTCTAAAACGAACAAGGATGATTTTCGCAAGACCCTGCTGAAACTGAAGGAAGAAAAGTCCGCTTCAGAAAATGTTGCCTGCTCTATTGAAGATGGAATTTGTATTAGTAAAGACGAGCAGAGGAAAAGAAAAGTGCGCAGGGCAGTTTATTCAATTGCTGCAAGCCTCATAGCATTATTGGGATGTTTTTCAATATATCAATATTTCAGTGAGCCAGACTATGCTACTTTAGGGGCCAATCAAATTGTTGTAACCCAATTCCGCAGTGCAGGAGATGCTGAACTTGCAAGTAACCTTTCCGTTTTGTCTCAAAAGATAAAAGAGAATACTGATATAGAGTTAGTTATAACACAATTGGACGAATATTATTGGCATGGTGATGATACCATGTTGAAAAACTATCGTAATGATATCGGTTGGAATCTTGCAATTGCCTATCTGATGAACAATGATAAGGATAATGCAATAAAGGTTCTCAACAATATCATTAAGGAGAATTCTAGCAGAGAGCATGTCGAACAGGCAAAGAAGTTGTTAGACGAGATTAACGATTTATGAGTATGGTACAGAAAGGCATAAATTACCTCTTAAGATTTTTGGGAACAATTGTACTTAGTTCGGCAATATGTATCTCACTTAGTTGGATATCTGTAGGCGTACTTTATTTGGTAATGACCCTCGTACCACGATTTATAAGTAACATGTTCAACTTCACGTCTGCCGATGTTGCTTCTGATGTGGCGAAAGATATTTTGATTCCCGGATGGGGTACACTCTCATCTATTGTTAATGATCCAAATTTCTCTACTAGAGTTTCTATGATATTGTACACAATAATAGTTGTTATAGCATTGGGCATAGTATTTTATTTAGCTAATCTGTTGATAAAAGTCGTGAAAGGGAACAAATTCTTCACCATTATTTTTTCAGTTGTCGCTGTAATGCTTGTTCTATATACTTTTGTCTTGATGTACGGTGGAGGTGATTTTTATGGTATTGAAAAGGGCTGGGGATTCTATTTGACTTCTATAATTATCTTTGGTATACTGGTGATAATAAAGGTCGGAATAGCAATTTCGTTATGGAAAGGGGAAGAGTTGTAAAACCATCTTCCCCTTTTCTGCTTACATAATTTTCATTATCTTCTTTACTTCATCTGGAGTGAATTCTATAATCGCTTCAGTATCAGGAAAAGAAAACACTTTTTTTATGCCATAGTTGGACTTGTAACATAAAGCTATGTTGTCTCGTTCCGGATTCTCCGGATCTAATAGTAGTTTAAACTGATGATTTTTAGACTCACTAACATCCAAATTATGATCCATTGGAGGTTCTTTAGAAAAACTGAACGGAATAATTAAATAATTTCCTTCTATCCTTAATTTCTCACAAGTCATTTTATTCTGAATAGTATAAGGATATGCGAGGTTCTCAAATTGAGTGAAGGCCTTCAATCGATCTATATTAGAAAAGCCGTTCTTAAAAAGATGCTTAAAGGAAGAGTAATCTACTGTTCTATCAATCGTCTCCTTGTCCTTTTCATTCACGAGAGTTATTGATACAGAAACTCCTTCACGAATAATATCATCTGTCATCCATCTAAATATACCGCATTGTTCTTCAAAGAGTCTTATGGCAATGATGTTTGCCCATGAAGGATTTTTTGAATCGAATTTTTTCAAATTCATTTCTTGATCATTCGTTATGACGGTAAAGCACAACTGTTTTTTTGAGTATTCTGTCTTCACAATATTTCCTAAATCTCCTAGAGAAACAGATTCTCCACCATTGACTTCATTGACAAATTCACTAATGTCATTATCTTGTTCAAGTGAAGAGACATCATTTAATGCCACATTCAGGATTTCGTTTTTGTTTTTTTTGTCCAAACGAATTCTTACTATATTATAGAAAGGGTCCCCAAAATAATATACGACTGATTTCCCTGTTGGAATCAAAGCTCGGATACTATCATTTAATATGAAATCCTTCAATGCTATGTTCTTTTTCGGCTCATAATAGATGTAATCGACAAGGGCTTCCATGTTTAGTGAGTCATTGCCTATTGCTCCCGTCAACTTTTTTGTTGCCATTTTGGCAACATAACAATCAATAGTTCCATCCTCAAATCTGTATTGATATATATCATATCCTTCAACAGCTGCTACATCATCAGCATCCAATATTGTATCTGGTTTCCCATGATCTTTTACTAAATCCTCTACTGAAACCTTGTCAACAAAACCCTTGAAAAAATCCATTTTCAAGTCTTTATATACATTACTTGAATTATATGAAACAGGGCGCTCTGCTTCAATCATATCTACAACGCCACAAGAAACGAAGGCGCTTGTCATTATTACCACTGACAATAATCTAATAAATATTCTTTTCATTTTGCCGAAATGATTAAACGTCCTTATTTTATAATACCATATATATCCCACTCATCAGCCTTCTTTTTGATAACGGTCAGTATTTCTTCCTGACTCATACTGATAGGGAAATCCCACATTTTCTTTGAATTTTCACCTCCTTCCAAGTCAATATGTGCCTGATATTTCACATTCAACGTCTTGAACGTTGGCTGTATTATAACTGACCACAACCCACATTCTCTGTTAAAAATGGGATCAACAAAGGTTCCACCTACTGTAACGAGATCCTTATTGTTCTGGGTTATTCTCGCACTCTGATATTCTAATAGACCATCAATCAGTGTTTTATATATGGTCAGTACACCTCCTTTAGATTCGATGACGTTTCTCTGCGTCCTAAAATCCAACAAGAACTTTATAAAAATGAAAAATATTGCAGTAGCAATAATACCAATTAACCAAATCATATTTTAACTTATGAGTTTTACAATTCCCCATATAATAAGGGCGATAACAATAATAACAATCAAGCAACATCCTTTTGCTCTTTTTTCTCTTTCTTGGCGAGCATATTGTTTGTAACATGATTTACATACGTGATAAATGGCTCCACTATGCGGGTTTTGAAGCTTATATTCCAACTCATCCTCCTTAATGGAGCACATCGGACATTTACCATTATCTATTAAGCCAATACCTTTTAAATAATCTACTGCTTTGCTATCAAAGACAATACCCCCTCCAAAAGTGGATTCATCGGGCTGATATTCAGATGATTCTCCATGAAATTCCTGCCTAAAACCAGCATCATTTAATTCTTTACAAATCGCAGACTCGTATTCTACTTGAGACATTGCCTTTACTTGCTCCCTTGTATATTTTTTCATACCTAATCGCATTATACGTTAAACATAATTATCAAAGAAAGAACCAATGAAACTACACTGTATAATATCATGAGACCTGCAGCTCTGCGATACAGCTTCCCATTATCCATTGTCAACTCAACAGCATTCAGATTAAAAGAACTATGCTCAAACGTTTGATGATTAGGTAATTGAAAAATCCTTTCGATAACATACCCAATTATATTCCCCACAGTTATACCTGCCAAGAAAGCTAAGATAGGGATCCACCAATCAACTTTAAAGAAAAGGAAAATCGGGGTTACAAAAAAGGAACACATACCAGGGAAGCAAATAAAGCCTAGACACCCAACTGCTCCGCTCTGAAATTGCATCATAGTTGGAGTCATTTCTTTATTTAAACTCAGATAGTATAGTGCACTTTTTATTAGGTTATATAATTTTACAGCACGGAATATGAAACCTACAACCAAGGCTGTCAGTATAATAATTGTTATCGTACCCATAGCTCAAAAATCCAAGTCCATAAAATCTCTGTCATACAAATAATCTCTATCATCCATATAATCTTCTTCAGGTCCCCTTCTCATCTCATCCCAATTACTAAGATATTCTCGGCCCTTTTTATCTAGGACATTTTCCAGTAACTGTAAATAATCAGAATTAGAGAGACCACATTTTTGGATCATAGCATAGTCATGTTTAAGTGAATCGTATGTTTTTGCGATTGCATGATAAACCACCACTCCAGCTATCATTGGATTTTCAACCCCTTTAGCTGCAGCCATTATTGACTTGTCGAAATAATCCCCAAGCATTTTTTCAGGCGATTTGGAAAAATAATCAAAGATACCCATATTAACCTTAATTTAAATTGTTTTTTATGATGCAAAATTACGAAAAGATTCCAATATTATCTGCAATGAGGGTTTCACAAGCCTTGTGAAAGGCGCATTTTGTAGATTCTGATTGCATCCTGCATGATGTCATAGTGGTCAAATGCCAGATGTGGCAAGTCCGACAGTGGCCACCACTCGGCTTTGGCTGCATCATCCTGGCCGGTGACAAAGATTGGTTCATCAACGATAGCGAGGTAAGCAACGGTGACCGTTCTTCCCCTTGGGTCACGGTCAATCTTGGAATAAGCTCCTATCTGCTGAATATTAGATACTCGGAGCCCAGTCTCTTCTTCCAGCTCCCTGATGGCGCATTGTTCCGTCGTCTCATCCATATTCATGAAGCCGCCGGGGAAAGCCCAGCCTCCTTTGAAAGGTTCATCACCACGCTCAATCAACAGGACTTTTGGTTCTGTCTCCTTAGTAATAACGATACTGTCAGCCGTCACTGCCGGTCTTGGATATTTGTATGTATATGCCATAATCGATAATCTTTAATCCCAACCTTCTTCGTCATTATTCTCCATATAGCGGCTCATACCGTTATCGTCCATGTCATCCTCAGATGCAGGGTCAAAGCCGCGCATATTGTCTGGCTTGTGGGGAGGACGGCCATTCCCGTGAGGTGGGGGAGGTGGCGGTCCGCCAGGGTGCATACCATCAGGCGGTGGAGGTGGTCGATGACCATCAACCCTGCCACTGTCAGGTGGTGGCGGTGGCATATCAGGCCGCATAGAGTCCATAACAGCAATGCTATCCATGTCGCTGACCTTAGCGGCATTATTGCTTTTCCCATTAGTGCAAGATGCCAGAATTAGCAGGGAAATGCCAATGCAAATATGATATACTTTGTTCATACTCATTTCATTATTATGTTGCCTGTATCATCAGAAACTATGGGTTGCTACCAATTCAACTTCAATACGTTTACGCCGAACTTCATCTGCATCGATAGATTTCAACTGTCTTATCACATTACCATACATTTCGCAGATAATGGCGGGGAAAACGAAGTTGGAAAAATCAGAATGATAGAATACTTCAGCCATCGTAGCTGCAAGCATGGTGACAACCCTTGTGTCAGCATATTCCCCTAAAGATGCAGCATTTTTCACTGCGGAAGTATAGTCATAAGACGCATCAAATGCTTTCCATGCCAACACCAACGAGTTTATAGCGTTGTAAGGGTCGTTTTCACAGAAACTGCCTTTGTCAACCCATGCCGGCAACATCGAAACATCGTCTTGGCTGAATGTCTGTTCTTTCGATATTCCGTTTTTCAGTGAACGGATAATAACACTAAAGTAATAAGCTGCATATCCAGATGCTTTCCCTGACAGCATCATCCAATGGAGGCGACGTGAAAGATTCATATCAATAGGAGCAGCAATACAGCACATAGGTAAAGACATACCACTGTCGGAATCCCAATGGTATTGGTTGTCTGGCGAACACCAGTCCTTGAACCATTTAGGGAAGAACACTTTTGACGTATCTCTGTAGTCATGATATTCTTTAACCACAGTCTTGAACATCTCTGGAGTTTCAGCATCCCGAAGATAAAGTGCATCGGCAGTTGCCAAAGCTAAAAGGCCCTTGTCAGAGAAGAATGTCTTTTCTCCGATAAGTTTCTTTTCAAACATGGTCTTATCCTGTTTGAAAGTACATGCTGCCAAATCTCCAATAAGAGTTCCTATCATATTCTATCGTTTATAATTGTCTTCAATTCTTCAACTGTTAGCACCTTTCCATCTATACCCCGATGAAGCATGGCATGGCAGTTGGGGCAAACAGGCACTAAGTCTTTCACAGGGTCGAGTTGGTATTCCTCCCCAATGGTAGATATTGGCACAATATGGTGTACGTGGATGAAACCACGGCCAATCTCGCCGTATGTCTTTTCAAAATCCATGCCGCAGACCTTGCATATATATCCATGTTCAGCAATACACTTCTTGCGTGCTTCTTGATTCCGTTCGTATTGATTAACGATGACTGTTTTCTTTGCGCCTTCAAAAAGAGTTTCTGTGTCAGTCAGTTCTTCGAAGTCGTTGTCAAAGGGTTTCTTGTCAATGATAGATTTGATATAATTCAGCAACTCGCCCCTCAATATCCTTGGTGATCTGACAGAACCACTAAGTCCATGCTCTAACAAGTATTTATACCCTAATAAAGGCTCATCGATAACCGCTGTTCTTTTGATTCGGTAAACATGTTGTGATGGCTTATCGGATTCGCTCAAAGAAAAATCTTCATCATCAATTTCTTCCTCTGCTGGGACTTCTGTTCTTGTGACCACCATTTTATATCGTATGGATTGTTCTGGGTAGGAGCAATACAAGAACACTACATCGCCGATGTTAAACTGATTGTTGGCGACGTTGTTCCAGTCGATGGTATCATATTTTTCCATGAAATCATGTAACCTAAAGTCCTGCTCATTCCATGAAACCAGCCAATATTTCTTGATGGCAGAGTGGTACTTGGCAAATTCATGTTTCATCTCAATGGCAGCAGTGACAAGGAACTCGAACGCATCTTCCCACTCCTCTTCATTATTCACTTGATGACTTTCAATGAGATAGGCGGATGCTTTTGTCTTGTGTCGTGTCCACTCCAATTCTGTACCAATATTATCCTCGATGGCTTCACGGTATTCACTATAATATACATCCCATGACTCCACATCTCTAAAGTAGACACCAACGGCACAAGTCTCTTTCTGAAAGTCCACACTTAGCGTCAGGTGATATGCCCCATGTCCTACGGCATAGTCCTGATACTTGCGTGTGTCGGCATAGGGATGTGGAGTCAGTTCTTTGCAAAATTCCACAGAGGCCTGACTATATGAATTGAACTTCGACCAGAACTTACTCTTAACAAGTTGCTTGTCCGTGATGGGTTTCTTGTTGACTTCTTTAATTGCCATTGTTTGTAGCCGTATTTCAAATCTATAGGTTAATATACTTTACAGGATTAGCGCTACGCCCATATAGTCCTGTGACAGATTTACCTATGTAGTCGTTGTCGAGATTCAGTTCGCCAACAAACTCACACCTGCCAGCGTGTTTGGGGTCTTTTGTATAAAACCACTGTTTTGGAGAATATACTGCCTCGACCTTTCCTTCAACAACAGCAAGGACATGAGTAGCACGAGATGCTCTTTCGAGTTTCACTTTCCAATACTTTCGCGTCATCTCATAGAGATTTTCACGCTTAATTTTGCCAACCTTTACACAGACAATTTTGTCTTCGGCTTTAGGTATTAATTCATTTGTATTCATATCTGTTGTTTTTTAACGTCAAACATGTCTTTGACCCATTCCATGACAGACGTTGTCCCATCCATAACAAACTCTTGACCTATTGCTGCGGACTGGAAATAGTCAGATTTCCATCCATTTGGATTATGAGAAATAGCAACTCCTCTCATAGATTTAGGGAACTCCCATCGACTTCGACTATAGCCCTCCTTTGTCAACACGAGATTTTTGTCATATTTGAAAGTTCCACTTCCTTGTAAATCTGGAGCAAAAGTCAAATGGTCTGTTGGCAGATATATGGCATTCTGTCCCTTTTCCCAAGCTTCCTTGTAATTTTGGAGGTTAGCATGAGGATGGTACTCCAGCCATTCTGGAATCTGCTCTATTGATTCGATAATGTTACCTATCTGCATATAACCATATATCACATGAAGATTAGGCGTTCTAGGTATATAGCGCAGCCTTCCTTGATAGTATTCTGTATGTTTGAACCATCCGAAAAACAGGAATAGGTCACCTTTCGTCACGCCATTCGTCCTTAATTCCGACAGCGAACTACCTGTTTGCCCGTATGCTGGCATCCATCCTGATTCTCGATGGATAGTAATAGCCCGCAAGTCTGGATCAAGATGGCACTTGCTATTCTCGTTCAGGAAAGTACGGGGTTTTAAACACCTGATGATATCCAAGTAGGATTGCCCCGCCCACAAGATAGAATCGTATGTTATATCATCTTCTGAGGGAATAGGGAAAGACAATAGCGTACCATCAGGCAAAATTGGACTTGCCTGTCTGCCGTATTGACTATCGAATCCTTTCCTACTTAAGATAATTTTCACAATAACTATTTCCTTTATTTATATTGATTCAGTCTTCGATATTTGTCAGCGACTTCAAGGAGTACATTGAACTTCCTCAGCCTTTCTTCAGATAGTTCGCCTTTTGCAACTCGCTTTTTGGTAGCTTTGAACCAGTTGAGCATATCGTGCTCTTCAAGTCTGTGCTTGGAAGGACGTCGGTGATTCGCTTCCATGAACGACATCATCTGCTCATACTGTTGCTGCCATCTTTCTTCTTGCGTCATTCTTCAATAGTCTCTTCTGCTGCCTTGTCGTATCGCTTTGACTCAATAGAAATCTCTTTGGCTTTTGGACGAGAAGCTTCTCTCACCATCGGAGTATAATCTTCTATAATATGTCGCCAATCATTCAGGGTCATGTCTGGATATTGTTCGCCGTACAATTCAATTACTTCACGCTGTAGCTCTGCATCGCTGATGTCTGCATCCATGTGCAGGCGATTGAAGATGAGATTACGTACGTCGCGATCATCCTCCACATTGGCTAACTTGCGCTCGTTGACGTTGTCATCGTCATCAGCCCACTTGTTACATTGTTCCATCACCGTTTCCAGAGCCTTTTCCTGACCTTCTGGTGGGTACTTGTATTTTTTCAGCAGACGTTTCACCAAAACACGCATCTTGGCTCGTGCCGATTCCTTGCGGTTCCAGTCTATTGTTCTATTCTTGCGCAATTGTTCTGTTAGTTCTTTTGTAAGAGCCACAAACTGTTCATCGGTGTAGGCTTCGCGAATGCCCTCTGGCGAACTGAGTGCGTCATAAAATGCTTTTTCTTCCACACTTAGTCCCAGTTTGTTGCTTTCTTCCTCGTTCTGCTTAATTTCCGCAGCCATCTTTAGCAGCTCTTCAATAACCTCTTCATTGGTGAGCATTCCTTTCAGATAGTTTGAGAGAGCCATATTCAGCAAATCGGAGAACTTTTTGCTCTGCACAACATTAGTACGTTGGAACTGGTGGATTCTCTCTTTGAGCAACCGCTCCAGCAGTTTCACAGCCAAGTTCTTCTCCTTCATCTTACGGATTTCCTTTTGGAAGGCTTCATCAAACAGCGAGAAATCATGTTTCTTACCTCCCTTGATAGAGAGGATGTCAATGACTCCATGACTCTGGATACTCTGCTCCAACAAACGGCTGATGCGTTCGTTGATGTCCTTCTTGGTCAAGGGACCTTTCTGAGCCAGACGTGAAAGCAACACTCGCACGGCATCCATGAAAGCGACCTCCTGCTTCTCTTGCTGAGTTATCAGTGAACGGCACAAAGTCATAGCATTATGCAACAACTGACTCTCCTTCATAAAGTCCTTCATACTGTCTGACTTGTCTGGAGCCAGCATAAAGTTTACACCATTCTTGATAATCTGAGCCCGTTCTGGGTCTGATCCTTCGAAGAATCCGCTATAGTCAAATCCATGCATTAGGTCTCGGCAGATTTCCAACTTTTCTTGGAACTTCAGCCGTGCCGTCTTGTTGATGTCAGGGTCACCAAACTGCTGGCGGTCGCGCTGGGTATAGTCCTGCATAGCCTGTTTTAATGCACCAGCAATGCCCACATAGTCAACAATCAATCCGCCTTCCTTTTCAGGAAACACACGATTGACACGGGCGATAGCCTGCATCAGGTTATGTCCCTTCATGGGTTTATAAACATACATGGTTGCCAACGACGGCACATCAAAGCCCGTTAGCCACATATCCACTACGATAGCAATCTTCATGGGCGAATTATCCTCTTTGAACAAGGCAGCATACTCCTTGTTCATCTTTGGCTGAATCACGTCATGCCACTCTTCCTTGTCTGTATTAGCAGCACTTGCCACCACGTGCATCATGTCCTTCCAGTCTGGGCGCAGTTCCAGCATCTTGCGGTATATCTTCACGGCGGCATCCTTATTGTAGGCCACAATCATTGCCTTTCCCGTCAGTTCCTGCTGGCGGTTCTTTTCGTAGTGGTCTATGATGTCACGACAAAGACTATCTATCGTATCGGGATGGCAAAGTATCTGCTTAATGCCGCTGTGATCCTGGCGAGCCTTGTTGATTTGTTCCTCTGTGGCACCTTCCTCAGCCAGACGGTCGAACTCGTCATCCAGTTTCTTCAGCACCTCTTCGTTCAGGTTCAGGTTCACCACACGACTCTCGTAATAAACGGGACGGGTGGCCCCATCCTCTACAGCCTGAGTCATGTCGTACACGTCGATGTAGTCGCCAAATACCTCCTTAGTATCGCGGTCAGCCTGACTAATGGGTGTCCCTGTGAATCCGATGAACGAGGCATGGGGCAGAGCCTCACGCATTAGCAGCGAAAAGCCTTTCTTCATTCTTTCTGACTTCACATCCCAATGTTCGTCACCATATTGCGACCGATGGGCTTCATCAGTAATCACAATGATATTCTCGCGCTCAGATAGCAGTCCCGTTCCTTCCTCAAATTTTTGGATGGTGGTAAAGATGATGCCGCCTGTCTGCAAGTCTTTCAACTTGCGCACCAAGTCCTCGCGTCCTCCAGTCTTAGTAAGTTTGCCCTTCTCGTTCAGGTCGAAACCCACACGCTGCGGTTCCTGTCGTAAGAACTTCTGGCAACCTGCAAACTGCTCATACAGTTGCTGGTCAAGGTCGTTTCGGTCGGTCACCACCACGATGGTGCAATTGGGATATAGCTGAACGAGCCTATGTACATAGAACACCATCGATAGGCTCTTGCCGCTTCCTTGCGTATGCCAGAACACGCCAATCTTGCCATCGCCACCGATGGCCTTTCCTGTCTTCACCAGCGCCTTGTTCACGGCGAAATACTGATGATAGGCAGCCATAATTTTTGCAGTGCGCCCGTCTTTATGGTCAAAGCACAGGAAGTTCTGCAGAATGTCGATGAACCTTTCCCTGCGAAAGATACCCTCAAAGAATGTCTCGTAGTCAATGACCTCTACGGTCTCAGTCTTTCCGTCTCGGCTTTTCCATTCCATATACCGATTGGCCTTGGCCGTCAGCGTTCCGGCCTTGGTGGTCAGCATGTCGCTGGTCACGCTGAAGGCGTTATAGACAAACAGCGATGGGCACTTCTGCTGATACTGCTTGATTTGCAGATATGCATCCTCTTCCTCCACATTGTCGTTAGCAGGCGACTTCAGTTCTATCACCACCAGGGGTAGACCATTCACGAAGACCACCATGTCGCAACGAATCTTCTCCTTCTCCACCACGCGCCACTGGTTGCACACCTTGAACTGGTTCTGCAGCGGATGCTCGAAGTCTATCAGTCGGACAAGAGCCGTCTTCTGGCGACCCTGCTCCGCGTATTTCACCTCCACACCGTTCTGCAGGAAGTCCATCATCTGCTCGTTCCTCTGCTCCAGCGTACCCTCATTCACGTGGGTCACTATCCGGTAGGCTTCTGTCATCACCTCGTCGCTCGCCTTCGGGTTCTGCTTGCGCAGTGCCTTTTGCAAGTCGGCCACGTACCACGGCTCGCGGAAATCGCGCTCCACGTCGTAGCCGCACTCATACTGGTAGCCCATCCGCTGAAACAGGTCTATCAGCGTCTGCTCGTAGCTGTCTTCTGTGAACTGGTTTATACTCATACAACGTACTTTTATTTCTTATATTTCTTCTTCCAGTCGATAACCCTATTCTTGAGGATTTCCTCATCCCAAGAAATAAAGTATTGAGCTCGTACAGATTTGAATTCATAATCTATATAGTAAATCACTTTGCCGCATTTAAGATGAAGTGATCTTCTAAGTTCCAATATATTATCAAAATGATAGAAATGGTCTGTACAAGCATAGTACAGGAAAATAGGTTTCTCTGTATCAACACCAAGCCTAGAGAATTCTTTCTTCCATGATCTTGTTTTTGCGATATAGGTATGCTCTCTATCTATCAATTCTTCTTTGCTAATATCCTGAAAAACGACATTCCAGTCTATCACTCTCTTTTTATACATCTCTTCAACCTTATCATTAGGAATTCGGACAGTCAAAATATCTTTTTGATTTTTAAGATATCTGGTTTTTGTTTTATCTATTCCTTTTTGCTTTTCGCTTACCTCATGAGGTTTCCCATCAATCTCGATGTCAATATTATAATATGGAATATAAAAGTCCATAAAATAGCATCTGTGTTTGTCTTCTGTAATTGTAAATCTTTTACTTTCACGAATATAAAAGACTTCAAACTCGTCTAAAAGCTCTTTGAACATCTCTTCAAAGGGCTTATCCTTGGCCAAGTTTTCGTTTCTATAGCCATCCATTCTACTTTGGTATTCAGAGTTTGTTTCCATAATGTATGACTTTATACTCTTTATAGATCATCTATAGTTAACTCCCCAGACATTAAGCGCGGCAACAGAGCGTCGCGGAGACTGGCGAGACGGCGGGATTCTTCGATGTTTCTGTAAAGTTGGTATGCTATCGGCTCTATTATTGCATTAAAACGTATCAGGGCGTTTTCGTCTGGCAACATTATTGGTAAAGACTTAACCCTTTCTTTAGGAAGTTCCGTCTGGCCAGTACTACCAACAGCCATGTTCTCTATCTCCGGTTGTCTGCTCAGCAGGTTCCGCCCAACATAATGACGTACTAATGCGGATTTCGGACGGATAACCGTGATATGGGAATCGATAGCAACATTATCCATGTCGAAATATACAATGCCAACACGTCCAAGAGACCCTATACCTGTAGAATTAATTAGTGTGTCCCATTGCTGTACCCATTTCTCCGTCCTTTGTTTTGGTTTGTGTCTTCTCGCATTGTCAAGAGTCACGATATTGTTGCGTACACAAGTCTGGCCAAGGATTAGTTCGTCTGAACTCTCGTCATATTTGGGTGTTAAACCTCTTGATATAAAAGAGCATAACTCATCCAAAACAGCAGCACGCCATCCATTAGGGATCATCCCCAGTTCAGACTCTGTTAAAGGCTGGTCGCGGAACGGATCAAAGTCCACAAACCACGATTTGAACAATGCCTGTGCCTGTTGCTCTAAATTGTCATTTATGTGCGTAATAAGCATCCAAATAAGAAGGACTTCAATGTAATCTCTAACTTAAAAGTATACCACCCATTCTAATCTAAAAGTGTACCACTAAGCATTGACGGGATGTAACCGTTTCGGTCAGTGCCTGTGGCTCTTCTGGAGCGAGGCGTAGCCGAGCGGAAGGAGATCCACAGGCACTGACCTGTCATTCTCCGTATAATGTTTAACTTTGCACCAGTTTTTTTACTGAAGTGCATTAAAATGATTAATATGGTACAAAGACAAGACATCATCAGTATGTACGAGGCCACGAAGTCGATCCGTGCCGTGGCCCGTGAGTTGGGCATCAGTCGCAAGACGGTGAAGGCCTATGTGAATGAATACGTGGCAGCGCGTTCCCAGGGCGACGAGGCCCTTGCAGCCTGGCTTATGAGCGAGCCTCGCTACAAGACGCCCGTGCGTGAGAAGACCGCCCTGACTGAGCCCGTGCGCGAGCTTCTGGACAGCTATATCTCCGCCAACGAGGAGAAACGCCTGCGAGGCGACCGCAAGCTGTGCATGAAGGCCACCGACATGCATGCCGCGCTTCGCGCCTTCGGCTATGAGGTGAGCTACCCCTCGGTATGCAACTACATCCACTCCCGCCTGCTGGCCGACGCACCGCGTCAGGAGTGCTTCATCCGCCAGACGTACCTGCCGGGACAGGACTGCGAGTTTGACTGGGGCGAGTTCTGCCTGACCATCGGCGGCAGGCGCATCAAGCTCTACATTGCCGTCTTCACGATGGCCTACAGCAACCACCGCATGGCCTACCTGTTCCTGCGCCAGGACACGCAGGCGTTCCTGGAGTCCCACCGCCGCTACTTCCGCGACATCGGCGGCGTGCCGCGCCGCATGGTCTACGACAACATGCGCGTGGCCGTGGCCTCCTTCGTGGGTGACAAGCACCCCACGGATGCCCTCATACGCCTGGAGGCCTGCTACGGCTTCACCCACCGCTTCTGCAACGCCCGCTCAGGCAACGAGAAGGGGCACGTGGAGCGCAGCGTCGAGGTCGTCCGCCGCAAGGCCTTCTGCCGTCAGGACAGCTTCGACTCCCTGGCAGATGCCGAATACCACCTCACAGACACCTGTGCGGACATGAACGGTGCACCGCTCAGTCCCGCCACGGAGGACATCGTCCGCCGCTCGGAGCAGGACATGAAGGCGCTCATGCCCGTCAGGAAGGAAATCGGAGCCTTCGAGCAGCGGCAGTACCACACCGACAAGTACGCCACCGTGACCATAGGCGGCATCCGCTACTCCGTGCCCGAGGAGCTGGTCGGGCAGAAGGTCACCGTGCACCTCTACAGCAACCACCTGACCGTACACCACGGCGGCAGGCAGGTGGCATACCACGAGAAGACGCCGCAGAACGGGTGGAAGCTCGACCTGATGCACTACCTCGGCACATTCAGCCGGAAGCCCGGAAGCGTGGCAGGATCGGCGGCGCTGGCCATGGCTGCCACGGAACTCAGGGAAGTCTTCGACCGCCACTTCGCCGACTGCCCCGCCGACTTCGTACTCCTGCTTGACATGACGCGCAGGAAGGGACTCACGCTGGAGGATGTCATCGCCAGCTACGCACTCATGCGCGACCACGGGGTCGTGCCGTCGCTGGATGCCTTCCGGCAGTACATGCTACATGAGGGCAAGGCCCAGAAGCCGGTACCAGCCCCAGAGGCATCGGCAGAGATAGAGCGCAACGCCATGGGAGGACTGCAGGAACTCACACTGCTCATGAACAACAAGACACATCACGGCTATGCAGGATCATGACATCGGATGGTACGCCAGGGAACTGGGGCTGGCCAACCTTGCGGCACAGGCCGCAGACATGGAGAAGATGGCACAGGAGCAGGGGTGGACGTTGGAACAGACGCTCCACGCCATGCTCCGCGCAGAGTACGAGCGAAGACTTGCCGGAAGACAGCGCCAGCGAATCAAGAACGCAGGCTTCACGCAGCTGAAGTACCTCGAACAGCTTGACAGAAACGAACTACCGGAAGGCATCAGGCCCATTTTGCCAAGGCTCGAGACGCTCGACTTCATCAGACAACGAAGGAACATCGTGCTCTACGGAAATCCCGGAACGGGAAAAACTCATGTGGCTACGGCACTGGCCATCAAGGCATGCATGGAGGGAATGCACGTGCTCTTCACATCGGTACCGCATCTCATCACGCAGGTCAAGGAGTGCAAGTCCGCCAAGACACTACACCAGCTGGAACTCAGATTCCGCAAGTACGACCTCGTAGTATGCGACGAATTCGGATACGTCTCATGTGACAAAGAGGCAGGAGAACTGCTCTTCAACCACCTCTCACTCAGGGCAGAGGACAGGTCTACCATCATCACTACCAACCTCGCATTCGACAGATGGGGAGAAATCATCAGGGACAAAGTGCTGGTGGCGGCTATGGTAGACAGACTCACACACAACGCACACCTCATAAACATGAACGGACAATCATACAGACTCAAGGAAACTAAGGAATTTAACCAAAAACAGTTATGAATTATCAAGATTATCTTGCAAAAACCGGATTTTTGTGATAACTTTGCAACCGCTTACGTGGACTACTTTTCAATTAGAAAGTGGTACACTTTTCAATTAGAGTATACAGGACTTCAAAGAATCCCTCAATAACGAAATTGTCATTTATCTGCTTGTTTACAGCGATTTTATCGTCCAGTCTCGTCAATATGTTAGCGATTCTTTTCTGCTCATGTAGAGAGGGCAGTTTCATGGTCAGGTTTTCAAGGACATCAACTTGCGCCCTTTGCCGACCAGATGTCCCAACCATTGACTTAACAGCGGCGTCTTTGAAGGAAGGGAAATGTGTTAAGTAATAGACAAAAAGATTATCACTTATTCCCTTCCTTCCTCGTATCACGATATATTCTGTTGAGCCATAGGCTATCTCATTTTCATCTAACAACGAAATGAACGCATGTTTCCCATTTTCAAGACAGGGGGTAATCCTGGCCATAATGGTATCACCATTTTGGAATTTAGCGCCTCCAGAATATGGCTCATAAGTCCAAGAGTATATATCTCTTGAATGAGGAACGAGTAAGTCCATTGTAATCTTCCTCGCTACAGTATCTTTTTTGAGACTGATTTTAGGATTAAACTCCATAAAATCGCCCAATCTGTATTCTTTCCACTCTTCCATAAATGAGAATTTACTTGTTCGTTTTAACCTTGACTCTATCAGCAAAGCCCATGTTGCAGGGCAATTAGCTAATGAACCGTCGATGCGAAAGTTTTACGTTGTTCTGATTGACCATTGCGTAGTGCATGGTCGTATCTATCTTCACATGCCCTAAGAGTTTCTGCACTTGCTCCACGGGCATTCCCTTGTCGATGGCCATAGTAGCCAGTGTGCGACGGAACTTGTGCGGATGTACTCGCGGAATGTTGGCCTCTCTGCCGATCTTACGCAGTCGCACCTCTACACCAGAGATTTGCAGGCGCTCATGGGGATTGGCAAGTGAGACAAACAGAGCCTCGTTCTGATCGCTCCGCTCATTGAGGTATTCCTGCAAGTGAATCTTCGTGCGGGCGTTGAAATAGACGATGCGTTGTTTGTTGCCCTTTCCAAAGACGATGCACTCGCGTTCGTTGAAGTTGACATCCTCGCGGTTGAGTTTCACCAGTTCGCCCACACGCATTCCCGTTGATGCTAAGAGGTCAATCATAGCCAGGTCACGGGGATGGGAGCAAGTGTCACGTAGATTCTCTAACGATTCGTCTGTCAGCACCTCGCGAACCTGTGTACCAGTCTTCACCTTGTGGATGCGACGAACGGGATTCTTCAGGATGTAGTCCTCTTCCTCTAACCAGGAGAAGAACGACGAGAAAATGCGGCGCACGTTGTCAACCGTCACCTTGCTAACATTCCGTTTTTGCTGGAACACGGCCAGATAAGCCCGCACGTCTTCCGTCGTAAGGTCAGTGAATCGCTTGGGCAGAGTTTCAGAAAGCTGTTTGATGGTGTTGCTGTAATAGCGGATAGTGGGTTGGCTGCAGCCCTCCACCTGTTTGGCAGAGATGAACAGTTTCAGCAGCGTCTCGTTCGACGACTCCATAAGGGGAGCAGCGCTTTCGCCCTCCATAATGGTGTACTTGCTGATGGTTTTCAGCAGCACTCCGTTTAACTTTGCTATCTGTTCAACACTCAAAATGTCAGCCATTGCATTGCTGATTTCTAAAATTAATTTTTCTTTCATTGTTCTCCGATATTATGTTGTGTTCGATAATAACGAAGAATATTAGTAGGCTATACGGTGAATCCTATGCTTCCCAACTGTTTGCGAATTTCATCCTCCAACCTGTGGCTCTGCTCAAAGAGTTTGCTCAGTTCTGATGTCAGTCGCTTCATCTTGTCCTCAAAAGGTTCACCATCATCTTCCTGTTCGGCAATACCCACATATCGACCAGGCGTGAGGATGTAGTCCTGAGCCTTGATGTCTTCCAAGGTCTTGACGGAACAGAAGCCCTTCTCATCTTCGAGCGTCCCTTGGCGGTAGTTGTCAAAGGCCTGGGCTATCCGTCCTATGTCCTCTTGCTGCAACTCACGCACAGCACGGGTCACCATCGTTCCCATCTGACGGGCATCGATGAAGAGCGTTTTTCCTGGCTGCTGTTTGTTGCGCGAGATAAACCATAGGGAAACAGGGATACCCGTGGAGTAAAAGAGCTGAGATGGCAAGGCGATGATACCTTCTACCAAGTCTGCTTCTACAATACGCTGACGGATGTCTCCCTCACTACCTGTCTGTGAAGACAAAGCACCATTGGCCAGTACCAAACCAATACGACCTGTAGGCGAGAGGTGGTAAATCATGTGCTGCATCCAAGCGAAATTCGCATTTCCGGCAGGAGGCAGTCCGAACTTCCAGCGTGGGTCTTTCTCTAACTTGTCGGCTCCCCAATCGCTGAGATTGAACGGAGGATTAGCCATAATGAAGTCTGCTTTCAATGTGGGATGTTGGTCGTTGAAGAACGTGTCGGCATACGACTGTCCAAGGTTCGCCTCCAGTCCACGGATGGCCACGTTCATGTGTGCCATTTTCCATGTAGAGGGGTTGGCCTCTTGACCATACACACTAATTCCTGATAGTTCCTTCTGATGGTTCTTGATGAACTTGGCACTCTGCACAAACATACCACCCGAGCCACAGCAGGGGTCATAGACACGCCCCTGATACGGCTGCAACACTTCAACTATAGTACGGACTATACAGCTTGGCGTATAGAACTCGCCAGCATTCTTACCCTCCATCGAGGCGAACTTCTGTAGGCAGTACTCATAGACACGTCCCAACAGGTCACGTTCATCGCCAGAGGCATACATCTCAATGTTCGAGAAGAGATCGACTACGTCGCCTAAACGACGTTTATCCAGTTCAGGACGCGCATAATTGCCGGGCAAGACACCCTTCAGTTTGGGATTCTCGCGCTCTATCGCCTGCAATGCATCGTCTATAATTCGACCAATTTCAGGAGTATGAGCTGACATACTGATAATATTCCAACGTGCCTCTTGTGGCACGAAGAACACACCGTCAGCCTCGTACTCGTCTTTGTCCTCCACATCAGCATATTCGTCTTCAGACAGCTCCTTGAACTTCACTTCAAACTTGTCGCTGATATATTTCAGGAATATCAGACCGAGCACAACACCCTCATACTCTGAAGCATTCAGGTTGCCACGAAGTTTGTCGGCAGCACGCCATATCACCTCTTCAAATCCTATTGAGGTTGTATTTTCGTTTTTCTTCTTTGCCATAATTATTCAATTTGTGAACTTTTAAGCCTAAATGCCTTAGGATCTAATTCCATTTGATAGATTTTTATATTGGGATTACACTTTCTGGCAGTTTCTATTATTTCTGTTCTTTTTAAAAGATTTATATTTATACCAAAATAAAGAGAATCGAAACATTCTGCACCAATATGCGGATATGCCCTTACTTCTTCCCATGGGATAATTGCTTCTCTATCAGGTTCTCTGGGTGAACGCATAGGAACAAATGCAGGCGATGGACTTATTAACAACAAACGAACTTCTTTTTCATGCGCCCAGTCCTTCGCTTTTGTGGAAAATTGATAGCGATAATAGTCTATTCGTTCATTAAAGAAATCGGGCTTCTCTATAATATCTTTATATTGTACCTCCATTTCTAACGCACCCTGAAAAACACTGCACTGAATTTTGGATAAATAGTTGTGAGTATTATCCATATTCAAACCGATACAAACACCTTCATGATTACCATAATATGCCCACATCAACAAAGAATCTTTTACCTGAGAAAGACTACAAATCCAGGCATTATTACGCTTTCCAACACATTTACCCGCTTGTAACAATGCAATTACTTTAGCATTCCCTCCAAACTTATCTTTTGGGACATTAGAAAAGTTAATAAGAGCGGGATGGCAATCGAAAGGGTCATTAAGTCGAGTAGCATTGGTGAACTGAAGATTGCTGTTCTTCAGCATCATCAGCCCTCCTTTTGCATCAAGGTATTTATATAGTTTATTTATTCCCATCTCAACTTTTATCCAATTCTTCATACCTGACGAGGTCTTTTAAATCCACATCAAGTAATCTTGTTATCTTCATTAGCATTTCTAATGGGGGCTGTGACGAGTTGGTACACCACTTCGACACGGTTGTTGGCGAACAGCCCAACTCTTTGGAAAGCCAAAGATTGGACTTCTTCTTTTCCACCAGTATCACTTTTAAGCGATTGAGATCTTTGTTAGCAGCCATATCTTCTATTATATAAACGCTACAAAGATACGAACTTTATTCTAAAAGAACAGCCTAAAGGCTAAATATTTTGAGAAATTTAATGAAAAGCGTTCATTTTATCGATGTAAACAGGCCAAAATTATGAAACCTCGCTATCTTCTCAGACAACGAGACTCATTTGAGGTTCCAAATAGTCGGCCCAAACTTTATGTAATCAACCTCGGCGGGATACGCCTACTTTTATAACGGTTGAGAGCTGTTTTTATTGCAAAAATGAGGGCTGGCAACTCGTAGTTGTCAGTCCACAATAGAGATGAATTGCTTACTACCAGATTTGTTGGCTTCCAGCCGACTGATGTCGCGACTCGACCAAACAAGCAAGCTTGATGGTTCTCACTGCTTCATCAGTTCTGGTCGGTGTAGTCCCACTCATCAGGCTCGGTGAGGATCTCTAGCACAGTGCCCTTGGTTGGCATCTGGAACGAACCAGTGTAGGTTCCGTCGTTCTCAGTCAGCATGATGCGGTTGCCGTTGACCTTGGCAATTGGCTCCTTGCCCTCAACAGGCACAACGCTGATGTTCACGTTAGAGCCGGAATGTACGTTGTCGTTGCTGTTAATTTCCTGCTCGCTGTCATCGGTCACGTTTGACGTACCGTTGCCGTACTTGTAGATGACCAGTCTGTAGTCACCCTCGGTACCGCTCTCCGAACCACTGTTGCCGCTGGTGTTGCCACCCGTCGAACCGCCAGAGTTGGTGCCTGAACCGCTATTGCTACCTGAGTTAGAAGAACCACCGTTGGTGCTACCACCATTCTGAGTGCCACTGCCGTTGTTCTGAGAACCGCCAGTGTTACTACCGCTCTGCGAAGAGCCGCTGCCACTGGTTCCACCGTTCTGAGAAGTACCACCTTCCTCGCCAGTGCCCTCGTCTTCGGACTGCACAATGCCCCATGCGGAGAGGGGAGTACGCAGAGTGTACGACTTCTCCTTGCCGCCGATGACCTTCTTGATGGTCTCAACAAGGTAGGCGAACTGCAATGAGCACTGGTCCTTGAACTTCTTCGAAGTGATCTCCTCACCCTGGGCATTCTCAGGGATAAAGACGAAGTTCACACCAGCCACCATGTTGTTGACACCCTTCTGAAGGGCTTCCTCGATAGAGGCTGCACCACCTGTGACGGAGGTGACAGTTGGACGGAATGTGCCAAGGCCATCGAGCTTGACAGGCTGGCCCTGTGACATGTACTCCTTTAAGCACTTCACGATACCAGCCAAAACCATCTGCATCAGCTCGTAGCTCACCAGCGTACCACCGTGGTCACTGACGTGCTTGGCGAAGCCCTTGGTTGAGAGCGTTTCCTTACTTTCGGCCTCTGGGTAATAGCGACCGAACATGTCTGAATCTGGAACTGTGTTCTTACGCAGATTCACCATGAAAGCAATGTTTTCTTTTGCCATGATAAAAACCTTTTAATTGTTAAACCTGAAAAAATCTTTTTACCTTTACTAAGGTGTTACAAAGGTACGATTTTTTCGGCAAAGGTGCAAGATTTTGTTCCGTCTCAATCCCCTTATATCCACTTACTGTAACTTATTGATACTAAGCGCAATTTTTCTAATTAAACATTTGGTAGTTTCAGTAATTTTTAGTAATTTTGCACTATGGAAAAGGTTATTAAAACATACGGTAGAATGGAGCTGGCGCAGTTGTATTTCCCGGCCATTGCACCCCGCTCTGCCTGGAGGAGAATGAAGGATTTACTTCGTGAGAGTTCCACCACGGCAGAGCTTGCAGAACAGAGTCGTCGGGTCTTCATGCCCGCCGAGGTGTCGCTCATCTTTGAAACTTTCGGAACACCTTGACAAGGTGATAGGCGGTCCACCTTGCCAAGGCTCCTCTATGGAGTCCGCCCAAGGGTTTCGGGTAGTCCGCCCCGGCCTCCCTACCCTTCCGCCCAAGCCGGACTCCCAAAGAGACCGAAAGAAAAATAAAAGCAAAAATCAGATTATTTTACATATCGACTGTTTTTTTACCCCTGCGCCATATCCAGCTGATATTGCGCAATTAAGGAGGGTTTCAATAACCATAAAAAGGTTAATGTGACTATCTACTATCTAACTTTCCTACTTTTACATCACGAAACACATTTAATCCGAAAAAAAGATGTATCTTTGCACCGCACATATTAAGTGCAAAAATAAGGAGTTTTATGAAAGCAATATATTTCGATGAACTGAGGACAAGGATTCGTGACATACGTTCAAGTGAGCGTAGTGCATTGGCAAAGATAGCTGATGTTATGGCTGAATCGATGGATTATGATAAAACCAAGATGCAAGCGTTGTTGCACTCAATACATGACATGTTCTCCTTGGGAAAGAATCTGGAGCGTTTTACCAATTACCTTCTACTAAAGATGGAAGCAAAAGCTAACAGAAATGCAGCATGGGTGATGGGTGACATTGAGAATTTAGCAAGAAAGTTCGTCATTAATATCGTGTACTATGCGAACATTGACAATTCCTGCATTTATCGGTATCCTTGTTTCAACGGGAAATGGGTTCAACTGCATGAGGGTGATAAGGAAGAAACAGTCATCTTACCAGAGGACTTAAAGTCTTACCATCATAATTATGCAGTGCTGAGAGTTATAAACATGAATCTTTTGATAGAGTCGTGCAGCGATATCAAGCAAGCTGGCCGAGCAAGACCCTACGACATACTTGCCCAGCTCGACCATCAGATTGTGGATGGTATGCTTGGCGGTTATTTCCCTGCTCATCCCGTTATCCTCGTTGATAACATCGAAAAGGGATTTGGATTTGAATTCTCTCATTTTGAGGTTGATTTACAAGAGCCTGACCCTGACTTTCGCACGCTTTATGTTGTCTATCGATATTCCTCAATCCACGTATGAGTAGGAAGGATTCAAAAAACAGCCATTACCTCGTTTTGCGCGACATTTCTCCAGAGGAATTCAGTAAATTAGCGATGGAAAGCTATCGTCAAATTTTCGGAGAAGTTTTTACCTCTGATGAGTGGAGGATTGACCAATTGGCAGAAGGCAACCATTGTCCTCCTCAAAAAGAAGCTAATGAGAAATATAGCGATTATTACGAGCGACTTAAGAAACTTTGGGGTAAGACAGGACAGGTTGAGGAAACCCATAGACGCTGGAAAGCCAAACATCGCAACGGTGTATTAGAGAGAGATTACAAGCAGAGAATACATCAACAACTAAAGGAACTGATGAATTCCCATTTCCTACACAAGGACTATATCGATACAGGCATACCGACAGAAGACTGCGAACAGGCTTGCAAGGATTTGAAGTCGGAGGAATTAGACAGTCTGCTTGAAGAGGTGGAAGGTGCTGACTGGAAATATGCTCTTATTTCGAGACATCTGAGAAAGCCAAATGAAAAGCATTTGTTGTGTGATGCCGAAAACGTCGGCTTTTATATCAATGACATGCGCGTGAAACTGAATTGGGATGATGTAGAAGCATTCTTCCGATTCGATACTTTTATGAACCTGGTTTATGTTGACATGGGAGTTATCAGCGATGATGAAGAAGAGCATCATTCAGATGGCCCTTCAGATGAGGAGAGTGAAGTTAATGAATTCGTAAGTAAGTTATGTAAACTGGCAGACGATGTTTATCGGGAATGGAACGATAAAGAAGTTCAACTTGGTGGACGACAAGGGATGGTAAAGGTTACCATTAAACTTGATGAACTTAAAAACCATATAGAGCAGGAAAAGACAAACAACTTTGATGACTTGGCTCAGTATTGTTATCCTCCAACATCAAAGACGAAGGTTGGCTTCTGTAAGTATGTTGCTCAACTACACAAAAGTGGTTATTTCGGCAAACTACCGAAGAACAAACTTGCCGAGAAGGTCGCTCTTATTGTTGGTTTAACAACAGGAACCGTTCAAGGTTATTTGGTGTAGTTTTCTGCTATTTCAAGTCAACAGCTTCTCTAACTAAAGGGAAGCTTTTTTTGTATCTTCTGCTTTGGATTATTGGAGTTGTTTTGGATTAGATGTTTTGAAAAGATTGAATTAGGAAAAATAATCCAAAAGAAAAATGTAACATACTGAGAAACAGTTATTTAATTATTAGTTAATTATGCCTAAAAAACAATTGGACTATAAGATGTTATGCAGTATTTTGCACCAAAGTTTTAATTTGTAAAAGAATATGGATAAAGATTTTGGTGAAGCGATGACTTTAGCATCGGAACAGGCCGAGGCCAAGAGTTGCTGGCGGCGGTACAGACACGACCCCACCAACCGAGATGTCACACAACCCAACTGGGCGGTCAGCATAGACGGGAAAAACTTGTTCCCAGAGAAAGAAATGATAGGTGTGTCTGGAAGGGCTGGAAAGGGAAAGTCACAATTCTCTATTCAGCTCTTCGGCTCGCTAGCCTTCAATATCCCCCTGCTCGGCATCACACCGCTGCGAAAACCGCGACAGACTTTGTTCGTCGATGGTGAACAGAGCGAGTTCGACACAGCCTTCAGACTGAACGCCATGTTCAGGACATTGGGTATGCCGGAGTT
>JAEEGJ010004336.1_pt1 | contig 48516 bp, 35 predicted proteins | sample 8958761 | NCBI WGS metagenome assembly JAEEGJ01 (sample SAMN16246546, study PRJNA631951) | gut metagenome | biome: gut microbiome; feature: rumen; material: RS-attached | host: Bos | place: Iran: Karaj | collected 2018-10
GATGGATGGCGGCGACGTCGGTGAACTGGAGTTTGAAAACTTCAACGCTGCCTCGGCGAAAATCAACATCAAGGGCATCAGCGTACATCCGGGCTATGCCAAGGGCAAGATGGTGAACGCCAACGCACTCGCTGCCGAGTTTGCCGCCCTGCTGCCAAAGGACGAGACGCCAGAGACCACCGAGGGCTACGAGGGATTCTACCACCTCATCGGCATTCAGGCCAACACCGAGCAGGCACGGCTGAGCTACATCATACGCGACCACGACCGCGAGCACTTCGAGCAGCGCAAGCGCTTCGTCAAGACCTGCGCAAACCGGATGAACGAGAAATATGGCGAAGGCACCGTCACGGCCGACGTCAACGACCAATACTACAATATGCGCGAGAAGATTGAAGACGGCAACATGCACGTCGTCGACCTGGTGCTGAAGGCTATGGAGGAAGCAGGCGTCACGCCAAAGGTGCGCCCCATTCGCGGCGGCACCGACGGCGCACAGCTGTCGTTCAAGGGTCTGCCCTGCCCCAACATCTTTGCAGGAGGCATCAATTTCCACGGCCCCTTCGAGTTCGTGCCCATCCAGTCGATGGAGAAAGCCATGCAGGTCATCGTGAAAATCATAGAAAAAGCAAGCCGTTAGATGGACGAGAAACAGCGCATTGAGCAACTCAGGAAGGAGCTGCACGAACATAACTACCGCTACTACGTGTTAAACCAGCCCGTCATCGGCGACCAGGAGTTCGACTTCCTGATGCACGAGCTGCAGGACTTGGAGGCGCGCCATCCTGAGCTGTACGATGCCAACTCGCCCACGCAGCGCGTCGGCAGCGACATCTCCACCGACTTCCGGCAGGTGAAGCACCGCTACCCCATGCTCTCACTGGCCAACACCTACAATGAGGAGGATGTGCGCCAGTGGTACGACAGCGTGAAGAAAGGACTGGCGGGCGAGGATTTCGAGGTGTGCTGCGAGATGAAGTACGACGGACTGAGCATCTCGCTGACCTATGTCGACGGGCGCCTCACCCAGGCTGTCACACGTGGCGACGGTGTGCAGGGCGATGACGTCACGAAAAACGTGAGAACCATCAGGAGCATTCCGCTACAGACACTCCCCCACTCTCTCCCCGTACCTCACCTCTTTGAGATTCGTGGCGAGATCCTAATGCCCTGGGCCTCGTTTGAAAGGCTCAACCGCGAGCGCGAGGCTGCCGAGGAGCCGCTTTTCGCCAACCCGCGCAATGCTGCGTCAGGCACGCTGAAGAGCCTCGACCCCAAGGTAGTGGCCAGCCGGCAACTCGACGCCTATCTCTATTACTTACTGGGCGAAGAGCTGCCTGCCGACGGACACTACGAGAACTTGGAGGCCGCCCGGCAGTGGGGATTCAAGATATCAGAGGGCATGAGGAAGGCACGCAGCGTGGAGGAGATCCTGGACTACATCAACTACTGGGACCGCGAGCGCAAGAACCTGCCCGTGGCCACCGACGGCATCGTGCTCAAGGTCAACTCCCTGCGCCAGCAGCGCGCCCTCGGCTTCACGGCGAAGAGCCCGCGCTGGGCCATTGCCTATAAGTTCAAGGCTGAACGTGAACAGACACGCCTGCTGGAAGTGACCTACCAGGTGGGCCGCACCGGTGCCGTCACGCCCGTTGCCAACATGGAGCCGGTGCAGCTGGCCGGCACCACCGTCAAGCGCGCCACACTGAACAACGAGGACTTCATCCGCAGCTTCGACCTCCACATCGGCGACATGGTCTACGTGGAGAAAGGCGGCGAGATTATTCCGAAGATTGTAGGCGTGAACATTGACGAAAGGCCCATCATCGCACAGCCCGTGCAGTTCATCAAGCGCTGCCCAGAGTGCGGCACGCCCTTAGTGAAGTTGAGAGTTGAGAGTTTAGAGTTGAGAGACGTTACTCCCTCTGGAAGTAAGACAAATGTCTCTCAACTCTCAACTCTCAACTCTCAACTCTCAACATGGTACTGCCCCAATGATGCAGGCTGTCCGCCGCAGATCAAGGGACGCATCGAGCACTTCATCTCGCGCAAAGCCATGAACATCGACTCGTTGGGTCCCGAGACCGTCGACGAGTATTTCCGGCGAGGACTCATCCACAACGTGGCCGACCTCTACGACATCGACGTGCAGCAAATCAACGGCGACGGCTCACGCACCAAGTCGGCACAGAAGATAGTCAACGGCATCCAGCAGTCGAAGCAAGTGCCCTTCGAGCGCGTCGTCTTCGCCCTCGGCATCCGCTTCGTCGGTGAGACCAGCGCCCGCCTGCTGGCCCGCCACTTCAAGACGATGGACGCCCTGATGGAGGCCGGCCTCGAGCAGCTGCAGGAGGTGGACGGCATCGGCGAAGTGATGGCCAAGAGCATCATCGCCTATTTCCACAACCCGCAGAACCGTGACATCGTCGAGCGTCTGCGCAACTACGGCCTGCAGTTCGCCCTCTCAGCAGAGCAGACGGCACGCCAGAGCGACCGCCTCAAGGGCCAGAGCATCGTCATCAGCGGCGTCTTCAGCCACCACTCACGCGACGAGTACAAGCTGCTCATCGAGCAGAACGGAGGTAAGAACGTGGGCAGCATCAGCGGCAAGACTTCCTTCATCCTCGCAGGCGACAACATGGGGCCGTCGAAGTTGGAGAAAGCCCAAAAGCTCGGCATACGCATCGTCAGCGAAGACGAGTTCCTGCAAATGATGACGGACTGACGCACGCGGTCATCACTGCCGAAGGTATTCTTCAGCAGTGATGACCGTACTGTATCCACCCACCAACCTTTCGCCAGCGTGCCTGTCGATGCCAGCATACGAGAGGCTGGCATCCTCATAGCGCTTAAACTTATAGACGGCATCGTTCATCAGGGCCTCGTTGAACACATTCAGGCTGACCAGCAACGCAAAGTCTTGCTTCGTCAGGCCTGTCACCCGCTCAAACAGTCTTGGCTCCAACTGAAGGATAACATCTTTCAGCGAATACTCACGATAATCCGTCAGGTACATGAAGATGGGTATGCGCGTGGCAAACTTCATCAGTTTCTCCTGTATCTGGCGGCGCTTGCTCTTGATTTCCTTCTCTTCGGCCGACAGATCCTTTCTTTCCTTCGCTGTCAGGCCATCCTCATGTTCCTTGCGCTGTTTCTTGATGGCGTCGCTCTTGTTGATGATGGTCTCAATGTCCTGATTCAACGAGCGGAAGCCCTCTATCTTCATCAGTGCTGCCATGGCATCGTGATTGTTCATCAGCCGTTGCAGGGTGAAATTGTCAACATTGACGAGCAGTGCGCTCTCCCAGCGACGTGCCAGAAGCGTGGCCGACGTATTGTTCATCGCCATGTCCAAAACATCGCTGGCCGAGAGCTGTTTCATCACCCCATTCTCATAGCACAGCACGGGCAGGAACTTGATGAAGTCGTCGACACACTTCTCGGGATTGCCCTCCTCCACATTGAGCTGACAGGAGTAGTCGGCCACCTTTCTCAAAGCGCGGTTGGGGGAGAAATCGAACACATAGCACACCTTCTTCAGTATCTCTGTCTTGTTGGGATGCAGCCCGTCGCTGTTGGTGATGGTCCAAGGCGACTGTACGCGGAAAGCCGACTGAAAATAGGTTTCTGGCGACGATGTGTCGCGCAGCATGAAGATGCCCGTCCAAGGACGCACAGTGACACCCGTCGTCAACTTGCCACAGCTCAGCGTGATGGTCTTGCAGTGCAGCGGGTCGGGGTGCGACATCGCCTTCTCTACGGGCGGCAATGCCTGCTGCCCGATTCCAGCCCTGGGGCCGGCGCAGACAATGACACGGTAGTCGTGGTAGAAGGTGTTCTGCAGTTCTGTCAGCAGGTTGCGCATAGCGAAGCACGCGGCCACATTGGGCAGGAACCACAGCGTGTGATTCATGTTCGTATAGAGGTCTCCGCTGAGGAAAGGCAATGGAGGCTTGCGGTTCTTGGACAAGCCAAGCGGCAAAGCCGAGCGGCTGGCCTTGAGGTCGTTGATGGAGGTGGGCAGATACTGTCCACGCAGCATGTCGAGCCACTTCTGCACTTCGTCATGATGCTTGAACACGGCATCCTCGCCCTTGCCCTCTGCTTCGAAGAAGGAGTTGAGGTCGAACTCGTCAAACTCGCCCTCCTGGGCCACTCTCGACAGTTCTGCTGGCAGCTGATACGTCAGCAGCACCATCCGTGGCAGTGAGGCGTAGGGATTGCCAGGTCTGTCGCCCCACTCCTCCTTGGCACGCTGCTCGTCAGAATAGGTCCAGTTGTAGATTTGCTCTTCGATGAACTCTCCCGAAGCGATGGCGCGGAAGGGCGTACCCGACAAGTACAGATAATGATTGGAAGTGATGGGAATCAGGTCTTCGTCGAAGTAGTCGGGATTCTCTATCTCATTGCCCAAGTCTTCGCTGGTGCCAATGAGTTCCTTGGCATTCTCGCGCCAAGCGCCATAGTGGTATTCATCGAGCACGATGCAGTCCCAGTTGAACTCACGCGCCCACTCATGCTTCAGCTTCATGCCGCCGCTGGCCGTGTTCTTGCCGAGGAAGTCCTGAAACGAGCCGAACACCACGATGGGCTTTGTCTTGTCAGCATGTTCAAACTGATAGTCGATGCTGGCATCCGCATTGCGAGCCACAAACTGCCAGCCGCCGAAGTCCACGTGCGTCATCAAGTCCTCTTCCCAAGCGTGGGCCACGGCGGGCTTAAAGGTGAGCACCAACACCCGTGTCCACTTCATGCGTTTAGCCAGCTGATAGGTGGTAAAGGTCTTGCCGAAGCGCATCTTGCAGTTCCAAAGGAAGTGGGGCACACGGCCGGCTTCTTTCTTATAGCTGTCGAAGTAGTCGGCAGTCTTCTTCACTGCCCGTTCCTGCTCTGGGCGCATGCCGAAGGTTTTGTCGCGGTTCCACGCCACGTCCATCCTGTCCCTGACGGCAACGATGGCGGCTCTTACCTGTTGCGGCGTGCAGCGATACCATTCACCCTCTATGTGTTGGCATCCCATCTTCACCAGCTGGCGGTGTACGTCGTGGTCCATAAACACCGAGCCGTCCTGTCGCATGGCGCTCTCCTCCACCATGATCCTATAGGGAGGCTCACCCGGACGCACAATGTTATACTGTTGTCTGACGCGTTCCTGCACGCCGATAGTGGTATAGCCCACCTTCAGCAGTCCGCGCAGCTGTGGGTCATACTTGTCCTCGTAAGCATAAATCATGGGAGCCGATTCCGACTTCCGTGGGAAAAAACTATGTGTTGTAGCCATAACGCTTTACTTTTCTGTTATGGCACTCAGTGACTACAGTTCTTCGGGGAAATATTTGGACAGGAAGTCGTGTGGTTCCAACACCTCAACAGTATCTGCAAACACGAAGTCCTTGACGTTGCGTGTCACGATGACTTGTGCCCCAGCCTGCTCGGCAGCAAAATATTGTAGAGAATCTTCAAAGTCTTTAGCTTCAGTGGCTAATGCCTTGTCAACCACTTGCTCACCAACAGGAACAATAGAATATAGCTCTCTACTTAATTTCATTATCTTATAGAAATCCTGTAGCGGAATTGTTTTCCTCGTACTGTATTTTATGTTGGCTATAGACAAATCAGAAACCTGCATATCAATACAATGATTTGCTGCCAATCTAAAAATGGCATGAGCACCCCTCACCCCAATTGGCCTCCTCTCTATAAAATCAAGGAAAACGTTTGTATCAATAAATACAGTCAATTTATTGTCCATATTTCTCTAACAAATATTCTTCTTTTTCTTTCTTCCAGTCAACAGTCTGGCAAGCAGAAAAGGCACCGCATAATTTATCCACCAACTCCAAGCGTCGCTTTTGGTCGGAGGTCAATTCTTCCTCTTTCTTCGTAGGCCTAACTATCTGCCTCACATATAGCCACATGTCTTTCACCTTCTCTTCGCTGGAGTCATCCATTTGATTGATCATGTGGACCATATCGTTCTTCATTTCTCGTACAGTCATAATCGAACATTCTTTAATGAACGCTGCAAAGATAATGACTTTCCACGAAACTTCCAAATAAATCTACCAAAACCTTGTCAAAGAGCGCCGTTGTTATTACTGTTTCTGTTTATTCCATCGGGCGAATCATCGACTCGATGAACGCGATTTCCTCGTCCGTCAGTCCGTACTTCTTGTAGAGCTCCTCGTCAGTCCAAGGCTTCGAGAAGTCTTGGAGGGGGACGAATTGGTATACTGGTGCTGCTGCTTGCTGAGATGTCTTTTTTAGCATTACAAGAAATCGGAAGAAGCGGGTCTTTATATATGAAGCCACGTTATATGCTTCATCCAAAGATGAAAAAGGCCCAATAACGATATAAGTTTCCGTGCAACAAGAACCGGCTTTTCCAACTATAGGTTTCCCTATTATTTGATGGGGGTAGCTATCCCCAGCATTATATGCCCTTGAAACATATACTTTAGGTCTATCTATCCATTCTTGATTTATGGGGATATTCTTTCTTGCCATATATCCAATTCCCCCATTTTCATATAATGTAATAGCATTATCAAAATACTTTTGCTCCCCATGAACAAATGTGCGTAGACCAAAAGGACGTTGTGAACTTACTAAACCATCTATGGTTTTCTCATTCTTTTTTCTTACTTTATGGTATATATTAACACCTATTCTATATCGTATAAAAACATTACTGTTTTTTTCTTGCAGATAACGATTTGATGTTTCTATTACATCACCTCTATGTGTAAAGACTTGACATTCTCCTTTATTATCTCTATCCCATAGAAAGTAACATACACCACCTTTGATTTCCACACCATTCCCAAAACATGCAGAAGCATCTAAAAAATCATGTAGACAACGTATTCTTTTGTCTTCAATCATTGTCTTTCTAAACTCATCAAGTCCTCTTCCACCCCCATACCAACGAGCTGGAATAATCATTGTAAGATATTTCGGTTTTAATTTCTTTGCTTGCTCCACAAACAACTGATAAATTGGAGTGGCACTTCCTCCTTCTCCCCCGTCACTCAACTGATACGGCGGATTACCGATAATTACATCGAAAGTCATATTATTATATAATGTATTAGGTTTGTCAGTGTGAATAAACTCGTAGGCGTGGGATTCAAGGTCGTCGCCACGGTCGTAGACCTCTTGCGAGGCTCCGCAATATTGACATTTACCTTGAAGCCATGTGTGCTTGATGTCTCGGAAGCGGATGTTGCCATCGGCATCGTCGAAGTGGGAAAGGCTGTACTTGCCACTGGCATCCTTCGAGCAATAGAGGCTGCGGCGACTCAACATGGAGGTCAGCCGGGTGATGGCAATGCCGTAGAGCTGGTGGTGCATGATGTGGTCGATGCGTGCTTGCAGGTCGGGAATCACATCGGCCAAACCGTCGATGAGGCGCTTGGCTATCTCACGCAGGAAGACACCGCTCTTGGTGCAGGGGTCAAGGAACTTGGTGTCGGGGCTACGGAAGAGTTCTTGCGGCAGCATGTCAAGCATCTGGTTGGCCAACTGCGGCGGGGTAAAGACTTCGTCGTTGCTCAGGTTGGCCAGACAGGACAGCACGTCGGGGTTGTAGTTATTCATAGTCGGGCAGTTTTAAATAGTCTGTTAGTGGATATTCCCGCTTGGGCAGATGAACGAAGGTGGGCTCGCCCGTGTCGGCAAAGAGCAGTCCTTCTTCGCCAGGCTTGGGCTTGTCGTACTCCACGTTCCTCAAGAGCTCGGAGAGTTCAAAGTCGCGACGTTTCACCTTGCCGCTCGTGCCGATGAAAGTCCACTCGCAGAAGGTGATAGGCCGGCCGTCCTGCTGAAGCATGGTGAGAGCATCGCCGCAGAGTATGTTTTTCTTGAGCAGAAAGGCGATGCACCGTTTCAGCTCAGGCGATGCGTCGGCAGACTGATGCCGGTGGTAGGTGTCGAGATACTGTTCCAGCAACCGCTGCCGGCAGGTGTCCACGTTGTCGGGCAGCAGCTCTACACCATACATCGAACTGACGGCCACAGCCGAAGCCTGGTCATACTCATAGCTGTTGCGGCCATATTGTCGGCGCACAGCTTCCATCTTGCGGTTGAGAATCTCCACGAGGAAGTTCCCCGTGCCGCAGGCTGGCTCCAGAAATCGGGAGTCGATGCGCTCCGTCTCCTCCTTCACCAAGTCGAGCATGGCGTTCACCTCCCGTTTGGCGGTATATACCTCGCCATGGTCAGCCACACGCTGCTTCGACACCACCTGCCTCTCTTGCTTATCGTCCGTTACATTCATAATTGGTCGGATTTGCGTGAAACGATAAAAGTGCAGATACAAAGAAAGTGTACCACGTCCCAGTATATGCTTCACCCTAGGTATCCGACCAAAGAACCCGTAACAGTAACATATATGGAACGGGTACACCTTTATACAAGGTGTATCCCGATTCCACTGAGGCCCTGTTACAATTCTGGTCGGAATTTTGGGGTGAGCCCCATATAGAATATAGATACAACTATCTATTCACCCACGAAAGTCGCACTGGAGCCTCCGCTGAGGCTTTGCACCAGTGTTCAAGTGGCAAAGGTACAAAGTTATGGCGAAACTGCAAAAGAAAAAACGATTTTTCTTTCCCTTTTTCCCAACCTGTATTATTCACGGCAAAGCCTCAGCCGAGAAAAGCAAAGGGGGCAGGGGTGGGTCAGAACTCGGCTTGCCGCTTGCAAGGCAAGAGCTACTTCGCTGCCCCTTCTTCGCTGATAAAATATTACAAATTCAACTTTCGCAAGTTTTGGAGTTAAAGACAATAGCTTTGCTATGGATTTCACCCATGTGAGAATCCTGCTGTTTCAAGGCAGGAAACTTTTGCATAAAAGCCCCAGATGGCAAAAAGACACATGCTGTACGGATGGAGTGACATAGTTATGGCGCGAAATAGGTCAGTTCGTTACCCGAGTTCTGTAGTCTCTTCGGGGCGATCATAATACATTCTTATGAGGAGTCGGTTTGCTTCTATATTTGCGTGCACACTATCGGGTAATGGCGGATAATCATTTGATATTTGTATGGTTTGACCAACTAAAAAAGCGGAAGGACCACAATTTTCCGTTTTTTCTGATGCATTATCTCAAAATTTTATTTAACTTTGCAGCCACTACCATATCATTTGCCCCTATGAAAGTATTTGTGTCTGAAGAGATAGCGGCGGTGTGCCCCGAGTTCGTCGGAGCTTGCCTGGAAGCGCAGGTGGTGAACACCCCCTACTGTGAGCCGCTGTGGAAAGATATTCACGACCTGGAAGAGCGTTTAAGAGCCGAGCTGACCACCGAGAGCGTCAAAGAGCTTCCCTCCATAGCCGCCACGCGCGCGATATATAAGAAATGTGGAAAAGACCCATCACGCTACCGTCCCGCCAGCGAGCAGCTCATCCGCCGCATGCTGCAGGGCAAGGAGCTGTACCAGATTGACACCCTCGTAGACCTCATCAACCTGGCATCGATAGCCTACGGCTACAGCATCGGAGGCTTCGATGCCGACAAGTTCATAGGCGACACGCTGACGCTGGGCATCGGGCGTGAGGGCGAGCCTTACGAAGGCATAGGCCGAGGAATGCTCAACATTGCCGGGCTGCCCGTCTACCGCGATGCACAGGGCGGAGTGGGAACACCCACCAGCGACAACGAGCGGACAAAGATAACCATGGAGACCACCCATCTCGTCGTGCTCATCAACGGCTACGACGGCAACGAGCAGCGCGTTGTCGACAATGCACGCTTCATACAGCAGCTGCTGCAACAGTATGCACAGAGCAGCGGAGGCACAGTCACCGTTTACAGAAGAAAAGTTTAACCCAAATAAGAAAAAGATGAAAAAGAGCAAACTTGTGCTGGCTTTAGCAGCGTTTTTTATGTTTTTTGCCATTGCCGCGTGCGACAGCAAGAAGAGCAAGAAGGACCGGGACGAAGACGACACCGAAGAGGTGGCCGACGAGGAAGAAACCGACGAGGACGAGGACGATGCCGACGAGAAGGACGACTACCTCACTCAGGACTTAGCCACCTTCGACCTGCGCGGTGAGGTCATCGCCGTAAAGTACACCGCCGACGAGCACATGGAGCCCGTCACAGTGCAGTTTGAGGAAGACGGACAGCTGAAGAGCATCTACAAGTTCGACACCGAAGGCTCGGTAGACGAGGGCACCATCGACCGCGACAGGAAAGGACGCATAGAGACCATCACCTTCGAGACATTGAGCCCGTGGGTGACGAACCTGACCTACGACAACAGCTCGATGCTGCCCAAGTCGGACACTGACACCAATCAGATGGGCAACTACATCACCCGTACCTACAAGCGCGACGACGACGGCAACATCGTGAAGACGGAATTTGAAGAGGCGGTGCATGGAGGCATCGTAGAGGACAACGAAGAATACACCGTCAAGTTCAGCAACTACGACGAACACGGCAACTGGCGGCGCGTCACCTTCAAGCACGGCTCCTACACCACATTCCTCAAGCGCACCATCGTCTACAAGGGAGAGAGCAACCCCTACCAGACAGAGATCGACGAGGCACTGGAGGGCGACCCCGTCATACAAGACTTCATCCGCGACATGTATGAGAACGCGCGCTATGAAGACAAGGACTTCCTCGAGGAACACTGCACCGAGCGCCTGCTGCAGTATCTCCGCGAACAGTACGAGTATGACGGTGAGGGCTACGCCTTCTGGCTCTTCCGCACCAGCTCGCAGGACGGCAAGCCCGGCGCAGAGAACGTGAGAAACCAGATTATCAGCATTGCCAAGAACAACGAGGGATGGTATCTCTACCAGTTCTTCGACGGCGGATGGCGCGGCGAGAACAAAATCAAGGCATACGTTGAAGACGGCAAGGTGATGATAGACCAGATAGAGCGCATCTACGACGAGGCAGAAGAAGCTTACAATCACTAATTCCTGTCTGGGAGTTAAAGGAGTTAAAGGAGTTAAAGGAGTTAAAGACAATAGTTTTGCCATAGATTTCTCCCCGAGGAAAAGGTTTTTCATGGAAGAGTCATTTGTCTTTAACTCCTTTAACTCCTTTAACTCCTTTAACTCCTCATTCCCTCAACTCCTTTAACTCCTAAAAAACTCCTTTAACTCCTTTTAGAAAACTATGAGAAGCTGCAAACTGATGGCACTGATACTGTGCCTTGTCACGTCTTCACCCTTTTGGCTGACGGCAGGACAGCTGTGGGCAGGCAACATCACCGTCGACCAGGCTCGGCAGCAGGCACAGGCATTTGTGAACAGCCGCCACAGCAGCGGCGGCGGGGCGCTGCACATGCCCGGCACGCAGAGACAGCTTACCTTGGCGAAGCAAGTGAGCGGTCTCTACGTGTTCAACGTCAGCAGCAACGGCGGCTTCGTCGTCGTCGCTAACGACGACAGCGCCACGCCCATCCTCGGCTACAGCGACAGCGGTGCCTTTGTTACCGACAGCATCCCCGACAACATGCGGGCCTGGCTGCAGGGCTACGCCGACGAGATAGCCTGGGCCAAAGAGCACCAGACAAAGGTAGCGGCTACCGGCAGCCATCCATCCAGCTCAGCACCACGTACCCAGCGCGCACCGAAAGCAGCTGTTGCGCCGATGCTGACCACCACCTGGGACCAGTGGGCACCGTTCAACTACCAGGCGCCATACTACCACTTTAACGGTTACGACTATGATTATATTTTTAATCCTTACAACTTGGAAGACTATGAGCATTGTCCCACAGGATGCGTGGCCACTGCAATGGCTCAGGTGATGTACTACTACAAATGGCCGCAGAGCGAAACGGTCAGCATCCCTGACTACTTTTGGAACAACGCAAGAATGTTGATAAGCGGTCTGCCCGCCACCACTTTCTCATGGATTTTCATGAAAGACCATTATACGGGCAATGAATCGGAAGACGATCGCCATGCCGCCGCTGTTGCCAAGCTAATGAAATACTGCGGATGGTCGGTGCAGATGGACTATGGGCCGGAGTCGGGCTCCCATTCCATTTTAGCGGCCAATGCCCTGAAAGCCTATTTCGACTACAACAGCACGACGACCTACGTGCAGCGCAGTTTATACAGCTACGCCAACTGGATTGAACTCATCTATCATGAGGTGGCCAACGGTCGGCCGGTGATCTATGGCGGCAGTTCGACAAGCGGCGGCCATGACTTTGTATGCGACGGCTATGAGGGAGAAGACTATTTCCACATCAACTGGGGATGGGGCGGCTCTCACGACAGCTACTTCAAGCTCTCTGCCCTCGACCCCGAGGTGGAGGGCGTTGGAGGCGGCAACTCCACCGAAGGATTCCATTTCCAGCAGGATGCCATCATCGGTATTCAGCCCTCAACAGGCACCGGCACCGTGGCAGACGTCCCGACGAACACCATCAGCCTCGAGCTGAACAGCGTTTCCGTCAGCAGCCATCCCACGCAAGGAGAGGAAGTGACAGTCTACGTCGACCTGAAAAACAACAGCAGCGATGACTACGACGGAGACATCGGCATCTGCATTTACCTGACAGAGGGCCAAACAAAATACTATGTGGAAGACGTCTACAACAACTTCCTGATACCCGCCAATGCTCCTTCCACAACTTGTGAGCTGACCTTCACGCCCTACTACAGCGGCAGTTATCAGGTGAGGGTCTTCTCCCCGGGAGCAGACCCCGGTACTATCGACTGGATTGGCAATGAGCAGCCTCCCTTCACCGTAGCTGAAGGAACAGTGGCGGGCAGCGATGTAGAGCTGACCATATCAGATCCGCAGATAAACAATGCCGTTTATTCCAACACCAATGACGGGAATAAATACTATCAACTCTATGGCAACATCTTCAACGGCTCTGTCAGGGTGACCAATTCCACTTCCACCGACTATCAAGGCGTATTTCTCTGGGCGCTGATTCCCGACGGCGGATCGGTCGCTGCCAAGGAAATAGACATCAAAGTGCCTGCCGGCAGCTCCATCGACATCCCCTTGCACGTATCAGGATTAGACTATGGCATTGACTACTATATCCTGAAGACCAGCTACGTCAAAGGCAACAGCTACTCATTCATCGTCAGCGGCATTTATCAAACCAATGGTGCCATCATGGCATACGCGGCCGACGGAAAGAGCACCATCACCATTCCTTCAGGCACCGTCTTCGACGCCTCGGCTGATGCCGCCAATGCCCTGGCCATAGACGTGTCGGGAACAGGCATTACCAGCATTACGCCCAACGCGCTGCCTAACACATTGTATATCTACAGCGGGACGAAACCCGAAGGACTGGACGGGAAGAACGTCGTCTGCAGCGACGGCGGCACCTACACCGCCGAGAGCATCACACTGACCGATGGCTACAGCTTTTTCTCCCCGGTTGACTTCACGGCAAACAGCATCGAGTTGATCTATGCCTTCACAACGGGCGCCGACGGTACCAACGGATGGAACACCATCATGCTGCCCTTCGATGTGACGTCAGTGACAGCCGACGGAACACCGATTGACTGGTTCCATAGCGCCGATGACAGCGGCAAGAACTTCTGGCTGAAGTCATTCACCGGCGACGGCGTCAATACGGTGGACTTCGACTTCGTGTCAGGCACGATGCAGGCCAACACCCCGTATATCGTGGCCTTCCCCGGCGACAGATGGGGCACCTACTGGGACATGAGCAACAAGAGCATCAGGTTCATCGGCAGCGGGAAAGTGAGCAAGAGCAACAGCCTGACATCGGTCACCGGCGACTACTACCGCTTCATAGGCAGCACTGTTGAGAACAACACGCCCAACATCTACTGCCTCAACGACCTTGGCAATGGCTTTGAACTGACTAACGGCAGCGGCCCCTTCCGTGCCTACTTCAAGCCCGGCACCTTCGACCGCACCGTCAACTTCCTGACCATCGGCAACGGTACGCCTACCGGGCTGACCGGCCACTCGTTAGTCAACCATCAACGATGCGCCACGGATTTCTACGACCTGCAGGGACGGCGTGTCTTGCAGCCGAAGAAAGGCTTGTACATCGTCAATGGCAAGAAAAAGACAGTCATTGGACGGTGACCGTTCTCACCGCCCAATGACTTTACCTGAACGACGGCGACCGTTCACCGCCCAATGACTTTACCGTTTCTTATATACAGGCCGTGGGACTTAGCCGATGTCCTGCGGCCTTGTAGGTCATAGAGAGCGCCGTCATCGGCCGATGAAGGCATCTGTGCTCCGTCGATGGCCAAGGGCTTGGTGCAGGTCAGCTCGATATAATCGATGTCGGGCATCCAAGTGGAAGCATTGGAAAGGCGGATGACGTTCTGCCCTTTGTTCAGCTGAATGGTCAGCGTCTTCTTGCCCACCGTGTTCCAGCCGCCGCTATTGCAGCTGAGGTTCTTCACCTTCTCGCCGTTGACGCTGACAGTGATGGTGCGGCTCTCGCCGCTGAGGAAACCGATGGTGAGCTGGTACTCGCCACCCGTGAAGCTATAGACATTGCGCCACTGCAGGTCGTTCTTGTCACGGCCGCCTAACCAGCCGGCCTTGTAGCCGCCGGAGCAGTTGCCGTCGGCACTGTAGCTGCCGGTCTTCTCGTCCTGATTGTTCTTGATTTCCTGATAGACGCTGTTGTAGCCGGCCTCAGCCTCATAGCGGATGCGCTCCGTGCGCGTCTCGGCATCGGCCACATAGATACGTGTGCCATGTGCCGGCACGCTCACCTCGTAAGTCTCGGTGAACTCGCCAAGGTCTCTTTTCTGGAAGACATCACGCAGCTTGACGGTGCCAGCCAAGTCCAAGTCAGCAAACCCCACCTGCACCGTCTTGGCCTGGTCGTCGGGATTGTAGACGGCGAAGGCGCGCTTCGTGCCGTTCAGCTTCTCAAGGTCCTTGACGAGGATATAGCAGCCGTTGACATACTTCACGACGTAGGCCTGCTGATAGAGCGTGTCCTGATTGAGGGCGATGAGTTCTTGATTACGCAGCATATTGAGGGTGACGGTCTTGATGCTGGTGAGGTCGCAGCCAATGAGCAGCGGTGAGTTCATCATGCACCAAAGGCCGAAGTGCGTCTTGTCTTCTTCGGTGGTCATGGAGCGCCCTACTTCGAGCATGTCCATGTCATTGTAGTGCCCTTCGCTGCAGTAGGCAGACATGAACAGATTCTCTGCGATGATGCCTTTGACCGACTCCCATCCATCGTAGATGTCGCCGGTGGTACGCCAGGAGAAGGCAGCGCCGTCAATCCACGTGCCAGGATAAGCCCAGCGGCAGGCGTTCATGCGCACGTCGGTACGACCAGTGTTGCGGATGGCCTGAGCGATGGCGGTGTAGCGCTGCTGCTCGTCGAGCACGAGGTGGTCTTCGTTGTGATACCATGAGCCGCCGCAGAAATCCACCTTGATGAAGTCGAAGCCGCAGTCCTTGAAGAAGAAGTCGGCATCCTGCTGGTCGTGCTCATAGAGCCCCACGCCCTTGCCCGTGGCATCGCCGTTGAACATGCTGCCGCAGGTGTTGCGCCCGGCATCGCTGTAGATACCAGCCTTCAGCCCCTTGCCGTGGATATACTCCACCACGGGCTTCAGGCCATTGGGGAAACGGCTGGGATGGATGAGCAGATGGCCATCGGTGGCGTCGCGGCCGCCGAAGTAGCCGTCGTCGATGTTGATGTGGTCGAAGCCCACATCCTTCAACCCCTTCACCACCATGGCATTGGCCTGACGCTTGATAAGTGCCTCGTTGATGTTCACGCCGTAGGTGTTCCACGAACTCCATCCCATGGTGGGGCCGTTTTGGGCGTTAACAAAAGCGGCAGTCATGAGGGCTGCCGCAAGAAAAACTTTTCTGATCATAGTTATTCCGTTAATTGTTCACCGAACCACCGACGATGTCAAGCAGTTCGCTGGTGATGGCCTGCTGACGGCTCTTATTGTACTGCAGGTTGAGTTGGCGCAGCAGTTCGTCGGCATTGTCGGTGGCCGTCTGCATGGCCACCATGCGCGCAGCATGCTCTGAGGCCACGCTGTCGAGCAGGGCGGTGTAGAGCATCAGATGAGCCAACTTCGGGATGAGCTGTGAGAGCACAGTGTCCATGTCGGGCTCCACGATGAAGTTGTCGTTCAACGGCTTCGTCTCCTCGCCCTCGCCCCTCTCGCTCTTCCTTTTTCCTCTCTGCTTCAGATAGTCTTGAGCCTTCTTTGTCACGATGTTGGTAGTAAGGTCGCGCTCGTGGTCACGCTCCAGCTCCGTCTCGATGTCAATGGGCAGGAAGGTCTTGCGCGTCAGTATCTGCGAGCCGGCGCTCTTGAAGTGGTGGTAGATCAGCTCCACCTTGTCAATCTCGCCCTTGGCAAAGCGCGCACCGAGAGCCATCGCCAAATCGATGCAGGGCGTCGCGCTGGGGTGATCCACCATACTGCAGCATTGTTCTATGGCCTTCACGTTGTAGCCCAGCTTCGTGGCTTTCTCCATGACCTTGCGGCCGATGGGATAGACCTCCACGTTGTCGGCCCCCAGCTGCTCCTTATAGGCATTCACCGTCTGCTGCATCAGCTTGATGACGTTGGCGTTGAAGCCACCGCAGAGCGACGAGTTGCTGGCGAAGACCACCAGTGCGACTCGCTTGACGGGCCGCTCCTGGTCGTAGATGGTCTGTGCCTCGGCCTCGGCAGCGAGGAAGCTCTTCAGGATGTGCTCAAGCAGTGTCTCGTAGGGCAGCATGTTCTGAATGGCCACCTGAGCGTGGTGCAGTTTGGAACTTGCCACCATCTTCATGGCGGAAGTAATCTTTCGCGTAGAGTTGACAGAGGCAATGCGGCCTTTGATTTCCTTTAGACTTGGCATAATTCTTTTTATTGACGATTACTTGTAGGTTCCTGCGATGTCGGCCATGACAGCCTCAATCTTGGCGGTCGTCTCGTCGTCAATCTTGCCGGCACCCAGCGTGGCGATGACCTCTGGCGCTGTGGAGCGCAGCTTGTCGAGGAACTGGTCCTGACATTCGCGAACCTTGTCGATGGGCACCTCACGCATCAGGCCGTGCACGCCGCAATAGAGAATGGCCACCTGCTCGCCTACCGGCATCGGGCTGTACTGAGGCTGGATGAGCAGCTGGTTGTTCTTACGGCCGCGGTCGAGCGTCATGGCGGTCACGGCGTCCATATCGCTGGAGAACTTCGAGAAGGCCTCCAGCTCACGATACTGGGCCTGGTCAATCTTCAGCGTACCGGCCACCTTCTTCATCGACTTGATCTGTGCCGAGCCACCCACACGGCTCACGGAGATACCGACGTTGATGGCGGGACGGAAGCCCTGGTTGAAGAGGTCGCTCTCGAGGAAGATCTGGCCGTCGGTGATGGAGATGACGTTGGTGGGGATGTAAGCCGACACGTCGCCGGCCTGCGTCTCGATGATGGGCAGAGCCGTCAGCGAGCCGCCGCCGCGCACATGGCCTTTCATGCACTCGGGCAGGTCGTTCATCTGCTCGGCCACCTCCTGCTGCTCGTTCATCTTTGCAGCACGCTCCAGCAAGCGGCTGTGCAGGTAGAACACGTCGCCGGGATAAGCCTCGCGGCCTGACGGGCGGCGCAGGATGAGCGACACCTCACGATAGGCCACAGCCTGCTTCGACAGGTCGTCGTAAACGACAAGGGCGGGCAGGCCACGGTCGCGGAAATACTCGCCGATGGCAGCACCTGCAAAGGGAGCATAATACTGCATGGCGGCAGGGTCGGCAGCAGTGGCGGCCACGATGATGGTATAAGGCATGGCGCCGTGCTCCTTCAGGGTCTGCACCAGTGCGGCCACGGTAGAAGCCTTCTGACCGATGGCTACATAGATGCAATACACGGGCTTGCCGGCCTCATAGAAACTTTTCTGGTTGATAATGGTGTCAACGGCGATGGCGGTCTTACCCGTCTGTCGGTCGCCGATGATGAGCTCACGCTGTCCGCGGCCGATGGGAATCATCGAGTCGACAGCCTTCAAGCCCGTCTGCAGCGGCTCCTTCACAGGCTGACGATAGATGACGCCCGGTGCCTTGCGGTCGAGCGGCATCTCGAAGGCATTCGTCACGTCGATGGCGCCCTTGCCGTCGATGGCCTGTCCCAGCGGATTGATGACTCGGCCCAGCATGTTGTCATTCACACGGATGCTGGCAATGCGGCGCGTGCGCTTCACCACCATGCCCTCCTTGATGCCCGATGTCGTGCCGAGCAGCACGCAGCCCACGTTGTCCTCCTCGAGGTTCATCACAATGGCCATTGTGCCATTCTCGAACTCCAGCAGCTCGTTGGCCTCAGCATTGCGCAGACCGTAGATGCGCGCCACGCCGTCGCTGACGGTAAGCACGGTGCCCACCTCGTCAAACTGCTGGGCGTCGCTGATGCCCTTCAACTGCTCAAGCAACACCTGACTGACTTCGCTTGGTTTGATTTTATCTGACATTTGATTCTTTCTTTTTCGTTATCACGTTATTACGTTATCACGATATAACGATCATTTACTTCTTCAGTGTATTCAGAATAGAGTTGAGCTGAGACTTGACACTGGCGTCCATGCGGTAGGTGTCGTACTCGAGGATGAAGCCGCCGATGATGTCGGGGTTCACCTCCGTCTCAAACTCCACTGTTCCCTTAGTCTTACTTTCCACCATCTGCCGCATCTTCTGCTCTGTGGCAGGAGCGACGGCCACAGCGGTGGTCAGCTTCCCTCGGATGATGTTCTTCTGCTGACGATAGAGCGTGACGTAGGAGTTGGCCATGAACTGTATCATGTTCTCCCGGTCTTCCTTCAGCACCAAGGCTACAAAGGCCTTGCTCAGTGCCGAGGCGCTGTTGCCCCCAATGGCGGTGGTCAGAAGCATTTCCTTCTTCTCCTTGTCCAGCATGGGGTTGTCTATCGTGTGGCGCAGCTCGGGCACCTCGACATAGCTCTTGGCCAGCAGGAGCATCTCCTGATACACCTGTTGGTCGAGCTTCACGTCGAGTGCGCTCTTGAGCAGCGCTCTGGCGTAACGTACCGAAATGATTCCTATATCCATTTAAAATTGCATTTAAAAATTAAAAGACTATAAAATCTCGGTGTTACTTCTTGTTGACATCATCCAGCATACGGTTGATGAGATCCATCTGAGCCTTGTCGCCCTGAAGGTTCTGACGAAGCACCTTCTCGGCAATCTCGACACTCAGCGTAGCCACTTGCTTTCGGATGTCGGCGATGGCGGCCTTCTTCTCCTGCTCTATCTCAGCCTTTGCATCGCTGAGCAGTCGGGCCCCCTCCTCGCGGGCTTTCACCTGAGCCTGTGCTACGATGGCCTCGCGCGTCTCAGCAGCCTCTTTCAATATCTGAGCCTGCTGCGCACGAGCCTCCTGTAGGATGGATTCACCTTCTTTCTGTATATTGGCCAACCGCTCATTAGCCTCATGTGCCTTGCGCAGTGAGTCATCGATGAAAGCCTTGCGCTCCTTCACCATGTTGGTGATGACAGGGAACCCAAACTTCCAAAGGATGAACAGCACGACGAGGAACGTCAGCGACATCCAGAACAACAGGCCAGTACTTGGAATCAATAAATCCATAGCTGAATTTTTTAGGAGTTGAGGAGTAAGGAGTCGAGGAGGTAAAGTAGATTACCTTTGTGACATCCTTTTCCTCTTAATCCATGTTTAACATTGATGCTCATAATTGTGGAATAGAAGAGATAACTAGTATTCTACTTCACCTCCTTACTCCACCACTCCTCCGTTAGATGCAGAGGAATGCAATGACGGCTGCGAAGAGGGCAACACCCTCGATAAGGGCAGCGGCCACAATCATGTTGGTGAACAGCTTGCTCATCACCTCCGGCTGACGGGCCATAGCGTCCATGGCCTGACCACCGATTCTACCAATTCCCAGACCAGCACCAATGGCTGCGAGACCTGCGCCTACTGCGGCACCCAACTTTGCTACGCCTTCTACGGCTAATAATGTTGTAATCATAATTGTTTAATGTTTATTTGTTGTTAATATTTATGTTATGTTGTTTCGCTGTTTCGTTATCACGATTTTTTCGTTATTACGTTATCACGTTATTTCGTTATCACGATTTTTTCGTTATTACGTTATCACGTTATTTCGTTATCACGATTTTTTCGTTATCACGTTATTTCGTTATCACGATTTTTTCGTTATTTCGTTATAACGTAATAACGTGATAACGATACGCCTCGCCTCATGACTACTCGTGCGCCGGCTCCACGCGTGCCAGGCCGATGAACACGGCGCTGAGCATGGTGAACACCATGGCCTGGATGAAGCACACCAGACACTCGAGGCACATCATGAACACACTCATCACCACCGACAGTGCCGACATCGACAGCTGCACGGCGACGGCCTGCGACGCCACGAGGAAGATGATGCAGGTGATGGCCACAGCGATGGCGTGACCAGCCATCATGTTGGCAAAGAGTCGGATCATCAGAGCGAAGGGCTTGGTAAAGATGCCCACAAACTCGATGACGGGAATGATGGGCGCAGGGCATTTCAGCCACGTGGGCACATCGGGCCAGAAGATGTCCTTCCAATAGTGATGGTTGCCCGAGAACTGCACGATGACGAAGGTGCAGAAGGCAAGGAAGAACGTCACGGCGATGTTGCCCGTCACATTGCCTGAGCCCGGCGGGAAGGGGATGAGACCCATCACGTTGCAGGTGAAGATGAAGAAGAAGCAGGTGAGCAGGTAGGGCACATATTTCTCATAGCCCTTGCCCACGCCCGGCTTGATAATCTCGTCCACCACATACATCACCAGCATCTCGATGAAGCCCACAAATCCGCCCGGTGCGGCATCGCTGGCCTTGCGTTTCTTGTACCAGCGGGCACAGCCGAGAATGATGCAGAGCAGCAGGATGACGTTGATGAACATCACGGCCACGGTCTTGGTGATGGAGAAGTCGAGCACGGGCTGTCCGTTCTCCACTATCTTACCGGCGTTCTCACCCTCGGTGGCAATGGCCAGTCCCTGGATGTCGGCTGGAGCGTCAGCTTTCACATGGCGCAGTCCGTTGGCATCGGCATGGTGCTCGAAGCGCGACGAGCTGAACACATGCCAGCCTGTCGAGCTCTTCACAATGACTGGCAGGGGAATGACCAGCGGGTCCTTGCCCTCGCCCAGGTCGGTGATGTGCCATTCGTGCGAGTCCTTGATATGTTCCAGCACCACCTCCTTGGCCGAGAAGTCCTCAGCCTTTGCCCCCGGAACCATTGCCAGCAGCAGCAGGGCTATGCAGAACCATCGTTTCAATTTACAATTCATATTTCAATGTCTTAATTTCAGTGTCACCACCATCATTATCGCGTACATTATTATATATATAAGAGCGAAACGGATGGCGTCTTCCCTATTCGAGGCAATGAGGAGCACGTAGATTGCCACGGCTGTGCCGACGAGCAACATGCGCACCGTTGCCATCACGAGGTAGAAGTGAACCAGGTGTTCGGGCGAATGGGCTTTCACCACATCGTAGCCCTTCACATAGACCAGTCCCAACAGGGTGAAGAAGAGGATGCCGAAAAGGATTTCGAAAATCATCGTTTACACGACTGCTCGTCCTCCCCCGCTTAGGGGTTTTCTATCTCCACGCAGATGGACACCTCGTTCTTCTGCACTGCCACGAAGCCTCCCATGATGTCGAGCTTCTGGCCGTCGTATTCCACGACGCCTTTCTGCAGCGACGAGATGATGGGGGCGTGGTCGGTGAGAATCTCGAAGTTGCCCATTGTGCCAGGCACCTTCACGCTCTCCACCTCGCCGGCGAACTCTATTCTCTCAGGAGAAACTATCTTTAACTTCAGCATATTCTGTTCAGGAGTTGAAGGAGTAAGGAGTAAGGAGTAAGGAGTTGTGGAGTTTGCGGAGTTATCCCTTAGCAGCTTCCAACAGTTTCTTGGCCTTCTCCTTGGCATCGTCGATGGTGCCCACATTGAGGAATGCCTGCTCGGGCAGATCGTCCACCTCGCCGTTGAGAATGGCGTTGAATCCCTTGATGGTGTCCTCCACTGAGACCATGATGCCAGGCAGACCCGTGAATTGCTCGGCCACGGTGAACGGCTGGCTGAGGAAACGCTGCACACGGCGTGCGCGGTTCACGGTCAGCTTGTCCTCGTCAGAGAGCTCGTCCATACCCAGAATGGCGATGATGTCCTGCAGCTCCTTGTAGCGCTGCAGTATCTCCTTCACGCGCTGTGCACAGTCGTAATGGTCCTTGCCCACGATGAGCGGGTCGAGGATGCGTGAGGTGGAGCCCAGCGGGTCGACAGCGGGGAAGATGCCCAGTCCGGCAATCTTACGGTCGAGCACCGTCGTAGCGTCCAGATGCGTAAACGTCGTGGCGGGAGCCGGGTCGGTCAAGTCGTCGGCCGGCACATAGACGGCCTGCACAGAGGTGATAGACCCTTTCTTCGTAGAAGTGATGCGCTCCTGCATGGCGCCCATCTCAGAGGCGAGCGTAGGCTGATAACCCACGGCTGAGGGCATACGTCCCAACAGTGCCGACACCTCAGAGCCAGCCTGCGTGAAGCGGAAGATGTTGTCGATGAAGAACAGGATGTCGCTCGATGCGCCGTCCTTGCCGCCACCGTCGCGGAAGCCCTCGGCCACCGTCAGACCCGACAGTGCCACTGAGGCACGTGCACCGGGCGGCTCGTTCATCTGTCCGTAGACCAGCGTGGCCTGGCTCTTCTTCAGCTCCTCGGGGTCGACAAGCGAGAGATCCCACTTGCCTTCGTCCATCGCTTTCTTGAATTTCTCGCCATAGCGGATAACGCCGCTCTCAATCATCTCGCGGATGAGGTCGTTGCCCTCACGGGTACGCTCGCCCACGCCGGCGAAGACCGAGAAGCCGTCGTGTCCCTTGGCAATGTTGTTGATAAGCTCCATGATGAGCACCGTCTTTCCCACACCGGCGCCGCCGAAGAGTCCAATCTTACCACCCTTCATGTAGGGCTCCAGCAGGTCGATGACCTTGATGCCGGTGGTGAGGATTTCCTTCTTCGTCGACAGCTCCTCGAATACTGGAGCCTCGCGGTGGATGGGGTATGCGCCCTTCATGTCGAGCTGTTTCATACCGTCGATAGGCTGGCCTATCACATTCAGCATGCGGCCCTTGATTTGGTCGCCGGCAGGCATTCTGATGGGCGAGCCGATGGGCACAGCCTCCAGCCCGCGCTGCAGGCCGTCGGTATTGTCCATAGCCACACAGCGCACAGTGTCCTCGCCGATGTGCTGCTGCACCTCGACGATGAGCTCACGGCCATGACCGCGGTCAATGCGCAATGCCTCGTGAATCTTCGGCAGCACCTTCTCAGCATCCAGTCCCTTCGTGTCGAAATAGACGTCAATGACGGGACCGATAATCTGACTGATGCGTCCTGTAATCTGTGACATAAGCAAAAGATTTATTGTTTTTATAATTCATAGTTTCTTAAGATTTTGCAAAGGTAATACTATTTTTTGTTATATGCAAGCGCTTGATGAAAAAATTCTTTTCGCTCGCAAAAAAAACCGACACGCGGGTTAGAAAGTGGTAACACCCCAAAAAAGTCCGAAGCCTTCGGACTGTTTGTCCGAAGGCTTCGGACGGTTTGTCCGAAGGCTTCGGACAATTTTTTGGGGGAGCCAGGCAGAGGTGGAAATTTGTCAGAGTAACTCCGCCGCTCCCCCCGCCCCTATAAGGGGAGGGGTTGGGGGAGGGGTGTTGGCCGGGAATATGACAGCGGCGGGGTGAAGGCGGTCAACACCCCTCCCCCTGTCCCTGCGCATCATGGTCGACGCAGCAAATAGTCCTGAAGGGACGACAGAACTCGGGGAACAAACAGACCCAATTTGCGACGTCACTATGTCTTATTCCATCCGCACAGCTCGGAAACATCAGAAGTTTCCTGCCGAGAAACCTTTGGTTTCCTGCCGAGCAACCGATGGTTTCTCGGCAGGAAACTTTTAAAACCCATGCTGCCTTGAAACTGCAGGATTCTCACATGGTTGAAATCCACAGAAAAGCTATTGTCTTTAACTCCTTTAACTCCAAAACTTGCGAAAGTTGAATTTGAAATGTTTTATAAGCGAAGAAGAGGCAGCGAAGAAGAGGCAGCGAAGAAGGGGCAACGAAGAAGGGGCAACGAAGAAGGGACAGCGAAGAAGAGGCAGCGAAGAAGAGGCAGCGAAGAAGAGGCAGCGAAAAAGTTACAGCCCCCACCCCTGCCCCTCCCCTTGAAGGGAGGGGAGTGCCTCACGGAGTTCCTGCGGCGGGCAAGGCAATAACCTTTTTCCAAAAATGTTTTTCTTGTTTTTATTTGTTTTTATTGGTTTTTTCTCAGGCCGCTTCGCGGTACAACTCACATAGATAGCGACGCAACTCTGTCACTTCATCCGCACAGCACACGTTTTTTTCAGACACTTTCTGCGCTTAAGGTACGAGCAGCTCTGAGACGAACAGGCGCAGGTCTTCTCCGCGCAGTCCTTTTTTCAGGATGGTGCCGGTGCTGTCGACCACTACCAGATAGGGAATGGAGGAGACACGGAAGGCCCGGGCGGCAGCTGCACCCCAGCCCTTCAAGTCGGAGAACTGCGGCCAGTCCATCTTCAGGTCGGTGATGGCCTGTCGCCAGTTTTCCACTTTGTCGTCGAGCGAGATACCCACGATGCCCAGCCCTTTCTTGTTGTAATCGGCGTATAGCTGCTTCATAAACGGCATCTCTGCCCGGCATGGCTCACACCATGAGGCCCAGAAGTCGATGATGTTGACCTCATGCTGTCGCAGCTCCGCAAAAATGCTCTGCTGCGTGCTGTCGGGCGTGAGGAGTGTGAAATCGGGCATGATCTGTCCCTCGTCGGTATTGATTCGGCTGTTGAGAAGAGAGAGTAGCTTGACAACAGGCCTACGCTGACGATAGTTGTCAGGCATCTTGGCAATGAGATCTTCAAGGAGGTCGGCATCCTCCTGCTCGTCGATGAATCGCACCGCCAGCATATATCCCAGCTCGTTGTTGATGTTCTTCACTGCCGCCTCTTTCATCTTTCGCTCCACCTCGTTATAGAGCTGCAGATAGCGTTCTGCCACAGCCCAGTCGTTCTCCGGGGCCATGGTAGTGTCGTTGCTGACGAGCGCCTCTATCTCGTTGATTTTCTCATAGTAGGGAGCTGTCTCCAGCATCAGCTGCTGCAGGGCATCGTTGGCCGTCGTTCCTCCGATGGTTCCCTCCCCCGTGGTTGCCGACAGCTTCATCTGCACCGTGCCAGGCTCGGTAAAGAAATTGACGTTGTTGGCTGGGTCGTCCATCACGAAGATGGTGTAGAAGCTCACCGTGTCGGTCTTTGCCGCATAGCTGAACTTCCCTTGCGCCACCGTCAGCGTGTCGACAGTAAATCCGTCGCCATCGACCAGCAGCAGTTTCTTGCCATCGGGCAATCCCTCCACCGTTCCTTCCAGATGGAAGTTGTTGGCATCCACTTTCGGTTTCTCAGAACAGGCAGCCACCGCCAGCGCCAAGACCAAGGAAAGAACACAAATGTCCTTTTTTACTCCCACTTTTACTTCCTCTTTAACTCCCACTTTTATTTCCTCTTTAACTCCCACTTTTACTTCCTCTTTAACTCCCACTTTTACTTCCTCTTTAACTCCCAATTTTACTCCCAATTTAACTCCCACTTTTACTTCCTCTTTAACTTCCACTTTAACTCCCACTTCATTACACCAGATACTGGTCGCTGATGCTCTCGTTGTTGATGACCCGGAGTATGGTCTCTGCAAACATGTCGGCCACGCTGATCTGCTTCACCTTGGCGCAGCGCTGTGTGTAGGGGATGCTGTCGGTGAAGACTATCTCGGTGAGCGCCGACTCCTGCACCCTCTCGCTTGCCGGCCCGCTCATCACGCAATGGCTGGCACAGGCACGCACGCTCTTGGCCCCAGAAGCCACCATCAGGTCGGCTGCCTTGGTGATGGTGCCAGCCGTGTCGACCATGTCATCGACAATGACCACGTTCTTTCCCTCCACGTCGCCTATGATCTGCATGGTAGCCACCACATTAGCCCTGGCACGCGTCTTATTGCAGAGCACGAGCGGACAGCCCAGGTACTTGGCATAGGTGTTGGCACGCTTCGAGCCGCCGACGTCGGGCGATGCGATGACCAGGTCTTCAAGCTTCAGGCTCTGCAGATAGGGCAGTATCACGCCCGATGCATAGAGATGGTCGACGGGGACGTCGAAGAACCCCTGTATCTGGTCGGCGTGCAGATCCATGGTGATGACACGGTTCACTCCTGCCACGCTGAGCAGGTCGGCCACCAGCTTTGCCCCGATGCTGACGCGAGGCTTGTCCTTCCTATCCTGGCGTGCCCATCCGAAATAAGGGATGACAGCGTTGATGGTGCGCGCCGATGCCCGCTTGGCTGCATCAATCATCAGCAGCAGCTCCATCAGGTTGTCGCTGTTGGGGAAGGTGCTCTGCACCAGGAACACGTCGCGTCCGCGGATGCTTTCCTCATAGCTCACGGCAAACTCTCCGTCAGAGAACTTTGTGATTTGCAACTTGCCCAGTGGACAGCCCAGGCTTTGGCAGATTTTCTCTGCCAGGTATCTCGTGGCAGTACCCGAGAAGACCATATAGTTTTGTGTACTCATTATTATATATATTGTTTATAACTATTCTCAGGAGTTAAAGGAGTTAAAGGAGTTAAGGGAGTTAAAGGAGTTAAAGACAAATGACTCTCACTTTTTACTTCTCACTTTTTACTTCTCACTTCTTACTTCTTACTTCTTACTTCTCACTTCTTACTTCTTCCTTCTCACCATCCCACAGCCCTCTGCAGCATTTTGAAGTGAGCGAGCAGAGCCTTGAAATCCTGCCCCCGATGGATATTGAAACGGTTCCACAGGTCGCCGCACACCACCACGCCTCCAAAGCCCAAGTCGGCCATCAGAGGAATGTTGTCAAGACTGATGCCGCCCAGCGCATAGACATGGCGATCAATCAGTCCGTGACGCGAAGCCTCTTTCAGCTCGTCCATGGTAAATGCCTGTTTGTCAGCAGAATTTGTATGGCTGTCAAAGATAGACTTTAAGAACACGTACTTGCTGTTCTTCTTTGCTTCCCTCAACTGCGAGAGAGCCGTACATGTGCGGCTGACATGTCCACGATAGCCATAGGGCAATGCGTCGTCAGGGTTCTCCAGATGGATGCCCTTCAGTCCGTACTCCTCCCGCAGGTAAAAAAGATGGTGAACAGTGATGCGCTTATAGTAATCGTCGGCCAGCAACGTCAGCAGTCGCTCGGAATAGACAGGCTCGGCCGACGGCTTGAAAAGGTGCAGGTTGTCCATTCCTTCCTCGAAGAGGGCGGTCAGTATCTTGTCTTCCTCCACGAAGAACGTGGACTTAGTCATAATGATGAGTTTCATCCTTACGTTGCTGTTTGCGGTGCAAAGTTACGAAAAGAAGTGAGAAAACCAAAAGAAAAACGCATTTTTATTTTGTTTTTCCCCGTTGCCGTGACTTCTGTGTGTGAAAGAAGCTAAAAAACGTCCATTGCCATCATTATTTCCCCTTTTTTTGTGGTCAACTTCACTTTTTATGACAAAAGTATAGATTAAAATTGCTTAAAACGGCAAGAGTTTCAATAAAAAGCACTACCTTTGCAGTCGCAACGAAAAGGGCGAAAATGCCCCTATGGCCTTTTAAATGCCCTCTACGGACATTTCGCCCTTGCAGAAGACTGATACTATTTACATAATAAAGAATGGACCAAACGTTTGACAACGACAGAATTCTGAAGATTAACATCGAGGAGGAGATGAAGAGCTCCTACATCGACTATTCCATGTCGGTGATTGTAGCCCGTGCCCTTCCTGATGTTCGCGACGGCTTCAAGCCAGTGCACCGTCGTATCCTTTACGGTATGATGGGCATCAACAATGTGAGTACACAACCTTATAAAAAATGCGCGCGCGTAGTGGGCGAGGTGTTAGGTAAGTACCACCCCCACGGTGACAGCTCCGTCTATGGTGCCCTTGTCCGTATGGGCCAGGCGTGGAACATGCGCTATATGCTTGTTGACGGCCAGGGCAACTTCGGCTCTGTGGACGGCGACTCACCTGCCGCCATGCGATACACCGAGTGCCGCCTGTCGAAGATGGGTGAGCACATCATGGACGACCTTGACAAGGACACCGTTGACATGGACCCCAACTTCGACGACTCGTTGAAGGAGCCCAGCGTCATGCCCACCAAGGTTCCCAACCTGCTAGTGAACGGCGGCAACGGCATTGCCGTCGGTATGGCCACCAACATGCCGACACACAATCTGGGCGAGGTCATTGACGGTTGCTGCGCTTACATCGACAACCCCGACATCGACACCGACGGTCTGATGCAATACATTCCCGGTCCCGACTTCCCCACTGGTGCCTACATCTACGGTCTGCAGGGTGTTCGCGATGCCTACGAGACCGGTCGCGGCCGCATTGTGATGCGTGCCAAGGCTGAGATTGAGGCAGGTGAGCAGCACGACAAGATAGTGGTTACCGAGCTGCCCTACGGTGTTAACAAAGCCGAGCTGGTGGGGTACATTGCCGACCTGGCCAACCAGCACAAGGTGGAAGGCATTGCCAACGTCAACGACGAGTCAGGCCGTCAGGGCATGCGCATCGTCGTAGACTGCAAGCGCGATGCCAACGCCAATGTCATCTTGAACAAACTCTTCAAGATGACCGCACTACAAAGCTCATTCTCAGTCAATAGCATCGCGTTGGTTCCCATTCCCGGCACCCACGGCAAGCTTCGTCCGAAGCTCTTGACGCTGAAGGAGTGCATCCGCTACTTCATCGACCATCGTCATGAGGTGACCATCCGCCGCACGAAGTACGACCTGAAGAAAGCGCAGGAGCGTGCCCACATCCTGGAAGGCTTGATCATCGCCGTGAACAACATTGACGAGGTGGTGCACATCATCCGCAACTCGAAGACCCCGACCGACGCCCAGCGTAACCTTGAGGCACGCTTCGACTTGGACGAGCTGCAGTCGAAGGCCATCGTCGACATGCGCCTGTCGCAACTGACCGGTCTGCGCGTTGAGCAGCTGCACCAGGAGTACGACGACCTGATGAAGCTCATTGCCGACCTTCAGGAGATTCTGGACAACCCCGAGCGCTGCAAGCAAGTGATGAAGGACGACCTGTTGGAAGTGAAGGAGAAATACGGCGATGACCGCCGCACCGAGATCATCCCCTTCGACCACGAGTTCAACGCCGAAGACTTCTATCCCGACGACCCCGTTGTGATCACCATTTCACACATGGGTTACATCAAGCGCACCCCCCTCTCCGACTTCCACGCCCAGAACCGCGGCGGCATGGGCACCAAGGGCGCCCGCCATCGCGACAACGACTTCACCGAATACATCTATCCCGCCACTATGCACAACACACTGCTGTTCTTCACCCAGAAGGGTCGCTGCTACTGGCAGAAGTGCTACGAGATACCCGAAGGCGACAAGAACTCGAAGGGTCGCGCCATTCAGAACATGCTCAACATTGAGCCCGATGACGCCATCAACGCCGTGCTGCGCATCAAGAACTTCAACGACGAAGAGTTCCTCAAGTCACATTATGTGCTGTTTGCCACCAAGCAAGGCATTGTGAAGAAGACCTGCCTCGAGGCTTATAAGAATGTCCGTGCCGCCGGTGTGAAGGCCCTGCTCATCAACGAAGGCGACGAGGTTGTTGGCGTCCGTCTGACCAACGGCAAGAACGAGATTATCATGGCCAACCGCAACGGCCGTGCCGTTCGCTTCAACGAAGACCAGGTTCGTGCTATGGGCCGTGTGTCCACCGGTGTCATCGGTATGCGTCCCGACGACGGCGACGACGAGGTGGTGGGCATGGTCTGCGTCAACGACCCGCAGACTGAGACCATCATGGTAGTCTCGGAGAACGGCTACGGAAAGCGCACCGACATTGAAGACTATCGTAAGACCGCTCGCGGAGCCAAGGGTGTGAAGACTCTGAATATCACTGAGAAGACCGGCCGTCTGGTAGCCATCAAGGTCGTTACCGACGAGAACGACCTGATGATCATCAACAAGAGCGGCATATTGATTCGCCTGAACGTGTCTGAGGTACGTGTCATGGGCCGCGCCACCCAAGGCGTTCGTCTCATCAACCTCACCAAGAAGAACGACGTCATTGCCTCTGTGTGCAAGGTGCAGAAAGCCACCGAGGAAGAGCTTGCTGAAGAAGCCGAAGCCATTGAGGACGTTGAGACCGACCCGACCCTCACCGACAGCCCCTTAGTCACCGAAGCCCCCACTGACTCCACAGTCCCCTTTGATTCCGACGAGTCAGAAGACACTGAATCATAACACTAACCCTTTAATAACATCAACAACATGAAAAAGATTCTGATGATGGCCATGATGGCAGCAGCTGCCACCACCGCCTTTGCCCAGGATGCCCTGGTGAAAGAAGCCAAGAAGCTGTACTCCTCCGGTAATCTGGTTGAGGCCGCTCAAAAGCTTACTCCTGCTCTCACTTCCTCTGCTACCGCCAACAAGGCCGCAGCTTGGAATCTGATGAATGACATTCAATACAAGATCTACAGTGACGAATACCAGAAGATGCTTCTTCATCAGCCTGCCGACACCATGAAGGCCGTCACTGCTTTCCTTGATGGTTTCAAGGCCGCCACTGAGTGTGACAAGTATGCGCAGCAGCCCAACGAGAAGGGTAAGATAAAGAACCCCTACCGCAAGAACAACGCCCCCCGTTACCTCAACGAGCGCCATCTGATGTACAACATCGGTGCCATGTGCTACCAGAGCCACAACATGAAGGGCGCCATCAAGTCGTGGGAGTCCTACATCGGCACCGGAGCCTCGTCCATCTATGATGACACCAAGCTTGCCCCCGATACCCTTATCGCCGATGCCGCCTACAACTCCGCCTATCTGAGCTATCTGGAGAAGGACTACGACACCGCCCTTGCTTTGGCCGAGAAAGCCCTCAGCTACCCCGGCAAGGAAGAAGGCTGCATGGACCTCATCCTCTACACGATGAAGGACAAGAGCACTACCCACGCCGACTCTTTGGCCTATCTTGCCCGTCTGAAGGAAGCCCACAAGACCAACCCCGGCCGTGACCTCTACTTCAACCTGCTGCAGGACTACTATGTCCGTGCCAACGACTCCGAGGCCCTGATGGCATGGGCGAAGGAAGAGACCCAGATGAACTCTGGCAACAAGATGGCCTGGGCCCTTCTTGGTGAGGCTCAGATGAACAGCGAGCACTGGGACGAGGCCATCGAAGCCTTCAAGAAAGCCGCCGACATTGACCCCTCTTGGACCCCTGTTGTCTTCAACATCGGCATCTGCTACAACTCCAAGGCCATTGTTCTCAACGACCAGCTGACCGACAAGAAGACCATGCGCATCAGCAACGAGAACGCTGAGAAGGTGAAGGATGTTCTTCGCGAGGCCCAGAAGTATCTGGAGAAGTCACGCGAGCTCGACCCCAACCACGAGCAAGCCCGCTGGCCCTATCCCCTCTACCGCATCTACTACTCCCTTGGTTTGAAGGACAAGATGGCCGAGCTGGAGGCTATCGACCCCTCTTTGAAGGACATCTAAACAACAATGTTGAATGTTGAATGCTGAATGCTTCATGCTGAATTGTACAAACAGATATGTCACGTCTTATTCTCATCTGCAAGCAATTATGCATTAAGCATTATGCATTCAGCATTTTACTTATGATGTTGCCGTGCCTGGCGACCGCTCAAAAGAAAGAGCTGTCGCAGGCACGGACTTTTATTAAGAGCCGTAACAAGAACTATGCTCAGGCCGATCAGCTGATGAGCAAGTTGCTCAAGGACTCTGCCAACCGTGACGACGAGCGCATCTACGCCATTCTTTTAGAATCCGTCAAGGGTCAGTACGACCAGGCCAACGAGCGTCTCTATCTGAAGCAGAACCAAGACACCGCCGCCTTTTTCAACCTTGCCAAGCGCATGTTTGTTATTGCCGAGACCCTTGACAGCCTTGACATGCGTCCCGACAAGAAAGGCCGTGTCGTCACTGAGCACCGTCATAAAAACGCCTCCATGCTCCATCACTACCGTGCTAACCTGTACAACGCCGGTACCTTCTTTCTCCGCAAGGGCAAATGGAGTGATGCCTATTCCTTTTTCAGCACCTATCTCGACTGTGGTGTTCAGCCTCTCTTCAGTTCGTATGCCTACCTGACGAGTGACAAGCGTATGCCCGATGCCGCCTATTGGGCCACTTACAGCGGTTACAAGCTTCAAGACGCCGAGAAGACCCTTCGTTATCAGTCGTTGGCTATGACCGACACTGTTCACTCCGACTTCACCCTTCAGTTTATTGCCGAGGCCTACCGTTGGCAGGCCAATGACAGCGCCTATGTGTCTACCCTTGAAGAAGGTTTCCGCCGTTATCCCTTCTTCACCTATTTCTTTCCCCGTCTCATTGACGCCTACACAGCACGTGAGGATTACTCCCGCGCCCTCAGTCTATGCGACCACGCCCTTGTGCTCTGCGACACCTGTGACATCTTCCTCTTCGCCAAGTCATCCGTTCTTCTGAGGATGGAGCGTTGGCAGGAGAGTGTTGTTTACAGCGAGCGTCTCATCCACAAGAACGACAGCATGGCCGAGCCCTACTTCAACGCCGGCACCGCCTTTGTCAATATGGCCGAGAGCCATGCTGCCTTACAGGACAAGAAGCTTCAGCGCACCTATTACCAGAAGGCCCGCACCTATATGGAGTACTACCGTCTGTTGATGCCCGATGAGAAGAAGAAGTGGGGGCCCGCTTTGTACCGTATCTATCTGAACCTCAACCTTGGCCGTCAGTTTGACGAGATTGACCATCTTCTGAACTCCTGATCTGTGCGTTCCCTTTGTTTCCCCTTTTGACCCCCTTTCATCATTTCATTTCTGATATCCTATGAGAAGAATCACCATTGTAGCCGGTGCCCGTCCTAACTTTGTGAAGGTAGCGCCCCTTATCCGTGCCATTCAGAAGACCTCCGACGCCAGCTACCTGTTAGTGTATGCCGGTTGTTCCGACGACCCCACCCTTGAGTCCAGCATTTTCGATGACCTTCAGATGCCTCGTCCTGATGTGTACCTTGGTGTTGACAGTACTCGTCTGAACGAGATCACCAGCCGTGTGATGTCCTCTTTCGATGCCTTTCTCGACCATCACCCCACCGATGTTGTCATTGTTGTCGACGACCTTGCCTCCACTATGGCCGCTGCCATTGTGACGAAGAAGCGCGGTTTGAAGCTTGCCCACCTTGTTGCCGGCACCCGTTCCTTTGACATGAGCATGCCGAAGGAAGTGAACCGCCTTGTCATTGATGCCCTCAGCGACTACCTTTTCACTGCCGGTGTGAAGAGCAACAGTGTTGCCACCCGTGAGCAGTCTGACGGTGCTGGCACCTATATGGTTGGCAACATCCTCATGGACACCTTACGTTTCAACCATTCCCGTTTTGTTCCCCCTTCTGGTTTTTCCCTTGCTCCCTCCAGTTATCTGGTGTTCACCCTCAACCGCAAGGCTTTATTGTCTGATGAGTTGAAGCTTCAGCATCTTCTTGTTGCTATGACCGAATCGTGCGGTGGTTTTCCCATCGTTGCCCCTTTGCGTCCTCAGTCCCAATCCATTGTCTCCCGTTTGGTTGGTCCCTCCTCTGCTATCACCTATCTGCCTCCCCTGCCCTATTTAGAGTTTGGCTGGCTTACCTCTCATGCGAAGGGCATCATCACCGACAGCGGCAATGTGGCTGAGGAAGCCACTTTCAACGGTGTTCCCTGCATCACTCTGAACAGCTACACCGAGCACCAGGAGACCGTCAGTATTGGTTCCAACGTTCTTGTTGGTGAAGACCCTGTCCGTCTCTCTGCTGAACTGTCCCGTATGGTCCGTGGTGAATGGAAGCGCTGTGGCCTGCCTGACCGTTGGGACGGTCGTACTGCAGAGCGCATCATTCAGATACTGTAAAACAACAAGTCGAAAAAATGGTGTCTTATCGGGCTCGATAAGACACCATTTTTTCGGCTCTTTCGCTTATGATTTTCCTATGATTTACTGATGGCGGCAGCCTACGGTGAGGCTTATTGTTGCTTTGCTAAGGATTGTTCTTTTCGAATAGAGCCATTCTTTCTTCGAGCTGCGCATACTGGTGTTCTTTTATGAACGATGTGCATACGCGCAGTCCTTCCTGTTGTGATCCTGTTGTGATAAGGCAGATGGCTGAGACACCATAGTACATAAGCTCACGTGCGAGCTGTCCGCTTGTCATTCCCGGGTATCCTATGGTGAAATAGAATCCGTCGGCTATGGGCTGGTCGAGGTCTTTGTCGTAGACGATATAGAAGCGGTGCCGGCAGAATATCTCTTTCAGCCGGTGTGCTCGTTCTCCGTAGACCTTCACCTCTGAGCGGAAGTCGTACTCTCCGTCGGTTGCCGCCTTTAGCATGGCCGCCATGGCATACTGTGCTGAGTGGCTTGTTCCGCTGCTGAGTGCATAGAGCATTCGTGTAGAGAATACCAGTCCGAAGGGCAGTCCCTCGTATCGCTCGGCGAGGTCGGGGAAGTGGCGGTGGAAGAGACGGTCGCTGATGCATGTCACTCCGATGCGTTCTCCTGCGTAGCTGAATGCCTTTGAGCCAGAGATGAGGAGGATGTAGTTGTCGGTGTAACGTGCCACCGTTGGCTGATAGGGCGGCTGGAACGGTACGCTGAGATCCTGCCGGAAGTCCATGGCGAAGTATGCGAGGTCTTCCATGACTATGGCGTCGTACTTTGTGGCGAGCGCCCCTATGGTCTGCAGCTCCTGCTCTGTGAGGCACACCCATGAGGGGTTATTCGGGTTGCTGTAGACGATGGCGCAGATGTTGCCGTTTGCGAGGTAGGTCTCCAGCTTTGGCCCGAGCTTGTCGCCGCGGTAGTCGTAGACGTCGAAGGTGACGTATTTGACCCCCTGCACCTGCAGCTGCATCTTCTGCACAGGGAATCCCGGGTCGATGAAGAGCACGGTGTCTCGGCGTTTGTCGGCCTGTGAGCATGTGAGGAAGGACGCGAAGGTGCCCTGCATGGATCCGCATACCGGGACGCATCCCTCGGGAGCGATGTCAACGCCGATGAAAGCCTTGACGAAGCGCGATGCCTGTCGCTTGAGCTCGGGGTAGCCCTGGATGTCGGGGTAGCTGTGCGCTATGCCTTCGCGTAGGGCCTTGACCTGAGCGTCGACGCCGACCTGTGCGGCGGGGAGGCCGGGTATGCCCATCTCCATCTTGATGTACTCTACGCCGCTCTGCTGCTCGGCCTGTGCTGCTACCTGCTTTACTTCGCGGATGGTGGCCTTGGCAAAGTCGTTGACGCCGAGATCGGCAATGAGGCGGTCGACGAGGTCTTTGTTGATGGGGGTGGGGAGAGAGGTGGTGGTCATTTTTTTTTGTTTTTTTTTGGGGGGGGTGTTTTTTTGTGGGCGTGGTGGGCGTAGTGGGCATTGTGGGTTTTGTAGGAAGCGGAGAGAGATTAGTTCTCGTAGTCGATTTCGTGGTCGAGCTTCTCGAGGAAATCGTCGTAGACCTCCTGCTCGACGTCACCCATCAGGAACTCCTTTTCGGCATCCTTGCGTATCTCTGCAATCCAGGCACGACGGGCACGGACATAGTCCTCACGAATGCGCTCACAAGCCTGCTCGTCGAGGGAGGAGAGGTGATAATAGTCGAGGATGAGTTGATAGCTCCATGCCCAGCGGTAGTCGCTGTAGTGGTTGTTGATGTCCTCGAAGCGGTCGAGAACCTGTTGTATGTTTTCGATGTCACCGTTCTTGATGTCGTCGACGAGGCGCTGCTCCTCGCTCTCCGGTGTCAGCAGTCCGCTGAGGTCGGCCCACGGGCCCTTGCCTATCTCCGACTTCGGCATGCTGAAGAATCCCTCCTTCTGTGCACGCTTGAGGACTGCGCCCATGTAGATGCGCAGGGCGATGTCGTAGTATTTCAGGCCCTTCTGGAGCGATGTGGCGTTGATGACATACTCGTGGAAGTTGTAGGTGGTGACATTGTCGCCCGATGCTGCCCGCAATGCCTCGAGAATCTTGATGCCCTGCAAGATTTCGCCTACGGTGAAAGGTGAGAGCCAGTCGAAGTTGATGATGGACTTCTTCGACTGCTTGGAGCGCTTGTCACGCTTGGGCCATTTCTTGATGTCGCGGTAGAGTCCCACGGTGGTGATGTTACGTCCCGGTGAGAGATACATCGTCTCTCCGTAGGCAATGAGATAGCTGAAAGGTAGGCATCGCGTGTCGGGATGGTGCATCAGTTTGCCGAAGCATACGCTGAACGCTCCGATGGTGGCCGGCATGAGGACATAGCTGCCCGATGCCGTCTTCGTTCCCCGCTCCAGCGTGCCGTAGTGTAGCGGTCCCATCTTGTAGGCATGGTTGGAGAAGTTGGTGTTTGAGCCCGCATTGTAGAACGAGAACTGTCCTCCGATGAGTAGGCTCGACTTGTGGTGACTGGCCGAGAACGGCCCACAGAAGGCTGCGCATGCTTCGCCGTTGGCCATGTAGGAGTTGGCAAAGAAGAGACTGGCCTCGGCAGTAAATCCGTTGGTGATTTGGCATGCCTCGCCTACGAAGCAGTCCTGCATCTTCACGCTGTTGTTGATGGAGCATCCGTCGCAGATGATGGAGTTCTCGCAGATGACCCCTGTTCCGATGAAGACCGATGCGTCCTCGCTGCTGAGGATGGTGCACTCGTTGAGGCGTGCGCATCCGCTTATCTCGCAGTCGCCCTTGATGACTGTGTTGGTGATGTCCTTTGTGTTAATGATTTTCACTCGGTTTCCGATGATGCCACGCTCGGGTGTTGACAGGCGCACTTCGTCGTCGATGAGCTGCTTGAGCTGGTTCATGAGCGCCTTGTCCGTGTGGTGCTTGACCATGAAAGCCGCCAGCTGCGAGTTCAGCTCTCGGAAGAGCGTGACGTTGCCGTCGCCCATCTCGTTGAGCACGCTGATGGTAGAGCCAGCGCCGTAGCTTGCCCCCTCGAGCGTCTCCAGCGTGGAGATGTTAGAGATGTAGCAGTCGTCGCCGATGGTGTAGTTGTTGATGAAGTTGCCCACCTTCTCTATGAGGCAGTCGTTGCCCACTGTGACATTGCGGAGCGTTGCGTCGTTGATGCCCGAGTGCTTGAAGAAGCCCTTTGCCACTTCTATCTTTTTCTCGAACCGTCCGAGGCGTATGTCGCCATAGAACATCACCCGGTGGAAGTTGTAGGGCCGGAATTCCTCGTCCACCATTACTCTTTTCCAGTCCTCAGCCCAGCAGACATTCTGCTCGAGCACCAGGATTTCGTCCTGTGTCAGTTGTCGGTAGTCTCTCATAAGTGTATGTGTTGTGTTTGGTTCAATCGTCGATGTTGTACAAGAAGTCGTTGTAGGGATACTTCTGGACATGCAGTTCGCGTACCTTACTATATAATAACGCGCGAAGTTCCTCAATATTGTTTTTCTGCCGTGCAGAAATGAAGATGCAGTCGCTTGTTGACTTAAAGTCGGGCGACTGTATCTTTGCCATCCATGTCTGTTTCAGCTCATCGAGCGAGATGTTCTCCTTTGTCGGCTCCGTCAGGTCGTCGTCGTCCTGCGGTGTCCAGTGGTAGGCATCGATCTTGTTGAAGACAATCATTGACGGTGTCTCGGCGCATCCCAAGTCGGCCAGCGTCTTTTCCACTACCTTTATTTGCTCCTCGAAGTCTGGGTGGCTGATGTCTACGACATGGACCAAGAGGTCGGCCTCGCGCACCTCGTCGAGCGTTGACTTGAACGACTCCACGAGGTCGGAGGGCAGCTTGCGGATGAAGCCCACGGTGTCGGCCAGTAGGAACGGCAGGTTCTCGATGGTTACCTTTCGGACGGTGGTGTCGAGGGTGGCGAAGAGCTTGTTCTCTGCGAAGACATCGCTTTTCGAGAGGAGGTTCATGAGCGTTGACTTCCCTACGTTGGTATAGCCCACCAGAGCGACACGGATAAGGCGGCCACGGTTCTTCCGCTGCGTGGTCTTCTGCTGGTCGATTTCTGCCAGACGCTGCTTCAGCAAGGTGATGCGGTGGAGGATGATGCGCCGGTCCATCTCCAGCTGCGTCTCTCCCGGTCCTCGCAATCCCACTGTGCCCTTGCCGCCTCCGCCGCCTGAGCCGCCGCCCTGACGCTCCAGGTGCGTCCACAGGCGCTGCAGGCGTGGCAGCATGTAGCGGTGCTGCGCCAGCTCCACCTGTGCCTTTGCCTCCGCCGTCTGTGCGCGCATGGCAAAGATGTCGAGTATGAGCGATGTACGGTCGAGAATCTTCACGCCCAGCTCCTTCTCAATGTTGCGCAGCTGCTTGGCGCTGAGCTCATCGTCGAAGATGACCATTCCCACCTGTTCCGGCTCGTCGCCCTCACCGTCCCAGTGGTCGTAGCGGTCCTCGCAGTCCTTGATGTACTGACGTATCTCCTGGAGTTTGCCGCTGCCTACGTAGGTCACCTGGCTGGGGCCGTTGGCCCGCTGGGTGAAGCGGCGGATGGTGCGGGCTCCAGCTGTCTCGGCCAGGAACTCCAGCTCGTCAAGATATTCCTTTGTCTTAGCCTCGTCCTGCTGAGGAGTGATGAGAGCCACCAGGAGAGCAGTCTCGGCTTTTGCTTCTGATATAACAAATTCTTTCATAATCGGCTGCAAAGGTACGAAGAAGTGAGGAAAAAACGAAAAATGTTTTCAGATATTTTTTTGTGGGCGAGGTGGGCGTGCACGAATACGTGCACCACTCGACCGGGAGGGAAGGGGGAGGGGCATGCACGAATACGTGCACCACTCAACCGAGGGACGGAGCACTTACTTTGCAGTGATGGTGACGATTCCTGTACTTAGACCCTCGGCGAGACACCTGAGCGTGACTGTTGACGGACTGCCGGAGCTCTGCACCAGCACTTGCGCCAAGCCGTTGAAAGCAGGAACAGCGAACTGCCTGCAGTCATTGCCCTTGGGATGGTCGTCGCCCAGATACATCGGGTCACCGTTGCCAACACCCAGGATGTGCGCTTCGCCCTCTAACTGGAATGACAGCATCGGGCAGGCATCAGGCACCCGCCGCCCCTTGGCATCCTGCACCTCCACGGTGATGACAGCCAGGTCCCGACCATCGGCCGCAATGCACTCGCGGTCGGCTTTCAGCATCGTTTTGGCCGCAGATCCTGTGGTAGCAATGGTCTCAGTCATGATGCGCTTGCCACCCTTGTAGCCTGTTGCCACGACCTTTCCCGGCTGATAGACCGCCTTCCACGTCAGGTGTCCGTTCTTCGGCATCGGCTGGCGGCCAAGCTTTTTACCGTTGACGGTCAGCTCCACCTCGTCGCAGTTGCTGTAGACCCATAGCGCTATCTCCTCGCCCTCATGCCCTTGCAGATTCCAGTGCGGGAAGACGTGCAGCACAGGCTCGTCAGTCCACCACGCCTTCAGGTAGAAAGCCTCGTCCTTCGGGAATCCGCAGTAGTCGAGGATGCCGAACTCGGAGTCGTGGGCAGGAAAGCCGAGCGGATTGGGCTCACCGCGATAGTCGAATCCCGTCCAGTAGAACAGTCCCGCCGCCCATGGCCGCTCGTCGTAGAACTTCCATCCGCGCTCTATGATGTTCTCATAGTTCTGCTCCATGGTGCGGTTTAAGCTGACCATCCGTCCCGGGTATTCCGGCGTGTTGAAGTAGCAGCCGCGAGTGCCGCATCCTGTAGTCTCCTCGGTGCCAACTATCTTCCACGATGGGTTGGCCTTCTTTCGGTTGTCCACATCATTCTGCACGATATAGTTGAACCCCACCACGTCGAGCCCTTTGATCAGCTCGCCGCCCCCCGCATTGGCCACTGTGCTGGGCCGCGTCGGGTCGTAGAGCCGGGTGTACTGACGCATGGCCTCAGCCACCCGCTTGCCTTGGACGGTGTTCTCGAGCCCCCACTCCTCGTTGCCGTCGCTCCAGAGGATGATGCAGGGATGGTTGCGGTCACGCTTGATCATACGTTCCAGGAGTCGCAGATGTTCTTCGTTGATGCCCATCAGGCGGTTCTCGTCGATGACGAAGATGCCTTCGCGGTCGCAGATGTCGAGGAGTGCCGGCGTCATGGGATTGTGAGAGGCTCGGTAAGCGTTGCACCCCATGGCCTTCAGCTGCCTGATGCGCCATGCCTGCAGAGCATCGGGGATGGCAGCCCCCACTCCGGCATGATCCTGGTGCATGTTGACGCCCTTCAGCTTCAGCGGCTCGCCGTTGAGCAGGAAGCCCCGCTCGCTGTCGAAGGCGATGTCGCGAAGGCCGGTAGTGGTGGTATAGACATCGGTCACCTTGCCAGCGACCTTCACCGTCGTCACCACCTGATATAGATAGGGATCGGCAGTGCTCCAGAGGTGAGGATGGTTTAAGTGAAGAGTGAAAAGTGAAGAGTGAATAGTTTGCTTCGCCTTCAGAGTGAGTGTTGAGGGTGCTGACTTGGCAACCTCCTTTCCGTCGGCATCGAGCAGGCTGTGACTCACTTCACATTGTTGGGTGGTCAGCGAGTGGTTGCTCACCTCCGTCTCCACATGAATGGTAGCCTGGTCGTAAGGCTGCTTCAGGTCGGCATAGACGAAGGTACCGAAGGGTGCTACGCTGACGGCAGCTGTCTTGACGAGCCATACATCGCGGTAGATGCCGGCTCCCTCGTAGAACCATCCCTCTTCCAGCGTTGCATCGGCACGCACACAGATGAGATTCTCTCCGCCGTAGTTCACATACTCCGTCACGTCATACACCTGTGTGGCATATCCGCTGGGCTCCGTTCCCATGTAGAAGCCGTTGAACCAGACACGAGCATTGCGGAAGATGCCGTCGAACTGCAGATAATACCTGCAGGGCAGCTCGTTGCCATCGCCCGATGGCTCTATCGTTATCTTTTTCCTATACCACCCCACGCTGTGCTCCGGATATTTCCAGCCTACGGTCTTATAGCCGTGCGAATGGCTGGCGTTGCCGGCATAGGGCAGAGTGGTCACCCAGTCGTGGGGTATCTGCACTTCCTGCCAGCCGCTGTCGTCGAACTTCTGAGCGTAGGGTCCCTCGTTATGAATAGAGTTGGCCTTCGTCAGATAGTTGAAATACTCCGTGCCACAGCCGAAATCCTTTTTCGGGTCGGCGGCATGACCCATGGCAAACTTCCATCCCTTGTCCAAGCGGATGGTTTCACGAACACTCTGAGCCTGAGCTCCAAAGACATGCAGCAAAAGTGCAAGCAGTAACATTTTCTTCATATCGGTGGCAAAGGTACAAATAAGCGAGCAAAAAGCGAAACAGTGACGCAGTTTTTTTTGAGGGTTCTTTAGCTTTTTCTGTTGGTGGGCGTGCACGAATACGTGCACCACACGACCATGCGGGCTGCTGAGGAGATATATTTTTGGGGGAAGAGACATTGTAGCAAAAAAAGATGACAAAATGTTTGGCGGTTACGAAAAATAGTTGTACTTTTGCAGCCGAAACGCATGAAAAGTAACAAAATGACACACACCAGTTCCTACTTCTACGGCTATTATTACTTTACAATATGATTGTGAAGCGAATGGTCGTGGCAGCAAGAAGAGAGAATGACTCATAACGCCCCGCTTCACAAGACAGTGAAAGCGGGGTTTTTATTTAATAAGAAATGTAAACAAGATTGAAGCATTATGATACAACCAGCAGAAAGACTCAACTCGGTGAGCGAGTATTACTTCAGCCGCAAGCTGAAGGAGGTGGCCCGGCTGAACGCTGAGGGCAAAGACATTATCTCACTGGCCATCGGCAGTCCCGACATGCCACCTTCGGAGCAGACCATAGAGAAGCTGTGCGAGGTGGCACGGCAGCCCAACGCACACGGCTATCAGCCCACGATGGGCACGCCGGAGCTTCGCCAGGCCATGACAGGCTTCTACAAGCGTTTCTATGGCGTAGACCTCGACCCGGCGAAGGAGGTGCTGCCGCTCATCGGCTCGAAGGAAGGCATCCTGCACGTCACTCTGGCCTTCGTCAACCCCGGCGACGAGGTGCTGGTGCCCAACCCCGGCTATCCCACCTATACCTCGCTGAGCAAGATACTCGGTGCAAAGATTGTCAACTACAACCTCAGGCCTGAGAACGGCTGGCAGCCCGACTTCGACGAGCTGGAGAAGATGGACCTGAAGCATGTGAAGCTGATGTGGACCAACTATCCCAACATGCCCACCGGCGCCCCTGCACGTATGGAGACCTACGAGCGCTTGGTGAGTTTCGCTCGCCAAAACAACATCGTCGTGGTGAACGACAACCCCTACAGCTTCATCCTCAACGAGAAGCCCCTGTCGCTGCTACAGGTGCCGGGAGCCAAGGACTGCTGCATAGAGTTCAACTCGATGTCGAAGAGCCATAACATGCCTGGATGGCGTGTCGGCCTCTGTGCCACCAATGCCGAGTTCATCACATGGATACTGAAGGTGCAGTCGAACATCGAGAGCGGCACGTTCCGCGGCATCCAGCTGGCCGCAGCCGAGGCATACAACAACAGCGACGAGTGGCACCGCATGGCGAACATTGAGACCTACGCCCGCCGTCGCCACTATGCCGAGCAGATCATGGATGTGCTGGGCTGCACTTACGACAAGCAGCAGGTGGGCATGTTCCTCTGGGGGCGCATCCCTGATATATATAATAATGTAGAAGACCTCACCGAGCGCGTCCTCCACGAGGCTCGTGTCTTCATTACGCCCGGCTTCATCTTCGGCTCCAACGGCGAGCGCTACATCCGCATCTCCCTCTGTGCCAAGGAGGAGAAGATAGAACAGGCATTGGAAAGAATCAAAAAAACGATATAATTCAACTTTCGTTAGTTTTGGATTTAAAGACAATATTGAAAAAGATATAATTATGGAATTAGATTTGCAACCGCTCAACCTGCCGAGCGACAATGAGCGCCCGTTTGTTATTGCAGGCCCCTGCTCGGCCGAGACCGAGGAACAAGTGATGAGAACCGCCCGTGAGCTGGCCATGAAAGGCTGCCACAACTTCCGCGCCGGTGTGTGGAAGCCGCGCACCAAGCCCGGTGGCTTCGAAGGCAATGGTGAGAAAGCTCTTCCCTGGATGAAGCGCGTCAAAGAAGAGACGAAGATGCTTGTTGCCACTGAGGTGGCTACTCCCGAGCATGTGGAGCTGGCGCTGAAGTACGACATCGACATCCTCTGGGTGGGTGCCCGCACCTCGGCCAATCCCTTCGCCATGCAGGCGTTGGCCGATGCCTTGCAGGGCGTTGACCTCCCCGTCTTCGTGAAAAATCCTGTCAATCCCGACCTTGAGCTGTGGATAGGTGCTATGGAGCGCTTGAACCAAGCCGGTGTGAAACGCCTCGGAGCCATCCACCGCGGTTTCTCTTCCTACGACAAGAAGATCTACCGCAACCTGCCGATGTGGCAGATTCCCATCGAGCTGCGCCGCCGCATTCCCGACCTGCCCATCATCAGCGACCCCAGCCATATCGGCGGACGCCGCGAACTCATAGCGCCCCTCTGCCAGCAAGCCATGGACCTGGGCTTCGACGGTCTCATCGTGGAGAGCCACTGCGATCCCGACAAGGCGTGGAGCGACGCCGCACAGCAGGTGACGCCCGACGTGCTCGACTATATTCTCTCGCTCCTCGTTATCCGCGACGAAAACACTACCACCGAGGGCATCCACGAACTGCGCAAGCAGATAGACGAGCTGGACAACCAGCTGATGGATCTGCTGGCCAAGCGTATGCGCGTGTGCCGTGAGATTGGCCAGTACAAGAAGGAGCACAATATGACGGTGCTGCAAGCCTCGCGCTACAACGAGATTCTGAGCAAGCGCGGTGCCCAGGGTGCCCTCTGCGGCATGGGGCCTGAGTTCGTGGCTCATGTCTTCGAGAGCATCCATGAGGAAAGTGTACGCCAGCAGATAGAGATTATCAACAAGTAACAGCGGGTGAACACAGCACTCCCGCTGCTAAGTAGGCTGTTTCCGTTTGGAAACACCGCTGGTTTCATTTCTAAATAACGCCATTCCCGCTTCTGAGTAACGGTATTCAGGAGCGGGAATGCTTTTTCCCCACATGTATCATTCCATCGGCTTCTGTCGTACCTTCGGGACTTATTGCCCGGTCAAGACGATAGCTGTTGTCACAAATTGTTTTTCTTGTTTTTATTGGTTTTTTCTCAGGCCGCTTCGCGGTATCAACTCACATAGATAGCGCAAGGTTTTGCATCCTTTCATAATTTTTGTCTGAAGAAAATCCGTGGTGAGAATCCTGCAGCTTCAAGCTAACATGGGTTTTAAAAGTTTCCTGCCGAGAAACCATCGGTTTCTCGGCAGGAAACCAAAGGTTTCTCGGCTGGAAACTTCGGTTTTTTACGGACTTTTTAAAAACAATAAAACAGAATGAGTTACAAACACTCACTTTTTCACATCGAGAAACGCAGAAAGTAGGAAAGTAGGCAAGCGGACATAAAGGCGTTTTTCAACGGAAAGTGCAAAGAAAAAATCTTTTTTCCTTTGCATTTTGCTCGCTTATGCTTACCTTTGTAGCCGCAAACCAATACAATGTCAGCATGAAGAGAATAGTTTCAGATATTTGGCTCACCGTCATCCTCGCTATTTGCGGAACGATGAAGGTGCAGGCACAAAAGATTCAAGTGGTGGATAAAGAGGGCAAGGGCATCGCGCTGGCCAGCGTGATGGACGGCAACGGCGTGCTCATCGGCCTGACCGACCTCAACGGCGTGCTTGCCGATGTGAAGGGGGCCACCGACCACGGCTACATGACTGAGGACGAGTTCAAACAGAAGTGCAAGGATATTAACGCTCTGAACAGCACAAGAAACTACTTACACATGCCCCTCGAAGACCTGGAGGCCTACGAGCGCCAGCATAACATTCCCGCCATCAGCGACGAGGTGCGCAAGGCCATATCCTTGATTACAAGGGACAGGTGGAAGTAATAACAGCATAGAAAAATGAAAATATTGGTTTTAGGAGCAGGCAAGATGGGAAGCTTCTTCATCGACCTGCTGAGTTTCGACCACGAAGTGGCCGTGTATGAGAGAGATCCGAAGCGCATGCGCTTCACGTACAATTGTCAGCGGTTCACCACTTACGAGGAGATCGAGGCCTTCAAGCCTGAGCTGCTCATCAATGCCGTGACGCTGAAATACACCATTCCCGTGTTTGAGCAGGTGATACCCTATCTGCCCAAGGAATGCATCATCAGCGATATTGCCTCCGTGAAGACTGACCTGAAGGAGTTTTATGAGCAGTCGGGCATGCGCTACGTATCGACGCACCCCATGTTCGGCCCGACGTTTGCCAACCTCCATCAGCTTAGCGAGGAGAACGCCATCATCATCAGCGAGGGCGACTACATGGGACGCATATTCTTCAAGGACCTCTACCAGAAGCTGGGGCTGAACATCTACGAGTACACCTTCGAGGAGCACGACAAGACGGTGGCTTACTCGCTCAGTATTCCCTTCGTATCGACGTTCGTCTTTGCAGCTGTCATGAAGCATCAGGATGCGCCAGGTACTACCTTCAAGCGTCACATGCGTATTGCCAAGGGCGTGCTCAACGAGGACGACTACCTGCTGCAGGAAATACTCTTCAACCCCTATACCCACGATCAGGTCTCGCAGATTCGTACGGAACTGAAGGAGCTGCTGGAGATCATCGACAACAAGGACGCCGAGGGCATGCAGGGTTATCTGAAGAAGATACGTAACAACGTGAAGCGTGACATTGAGATAAATAAATGAGGTATCATCTGGTAGCGTTTCTGGTCGTAGCCGTCTGGGGCAGTACCTTCGTGTTTACGAAAATACTGCTCCAGGCTGGCATGACGCCTGCCCAGATATTCACCTTTCGCTTCCTGATAGCCTACGTGCTCATGCTGCCATGCAGCTGGGCGATGGGCGAGAGGCGATGGATGACAGACAACTGGCGTGACGAACTGTTGATGGTGGCTTTGGGCGTGACGGGCGGGTCCCTGTATTTCCTCACGGAGAATGCAGCCATGCTCTATACCACAGCCACCAACACGTCGCTCATCGTCTGTTCCTGTCCGCTGTTTGCCATGCTGCTGGTGGCGTTGGTCTATCGGAAAAGTGAACGCATCACTCGAATAAAGGCCCTGGGCTCCATCATTGCCTGTATCGGCATGGCTGTGGTAGTGCTCAATGGCCATTTTGTGCTCCATCTATCGCCACTTGGCGATGCGCTGGCCTTTGCTGCCTGCCTCTGCTGGGCATTTTATTCACTGCTGATGAAGGCTGCCATAGAGCGATACTCCGACCTGTTCATCACCCGTAAGGTGTTCTTCTACGGCCTGCTGACCATTATACCTTATTTTATATGTAAGCCGGAGGAAGCCGCAATATTCAATGGTCAATGGACAATGATCAATGGTCAATGTTCAATGGACAATGTTCAATGGTCCACCATCGGCAGCCTGCTGTTCCTTGGCATTGTTGCCTCGTTGCTTTGTTTCCTCGTCTGGAACTGGGTCATTAGAAAGTTGGGAGCAGTCGTTGCCACCAATTGGGTCTATTTCAACCCCATCACCACCATTGTCTTTGCTGCATGGCTGTTGCGTGAACCCATCACACCTTGGTTCCTGCTGGGAACGGTGCTTATACTTCTGGGTATGTATCTTTGTGATAGGAGAGTAGGAGTACGGAGCCAAGGAGTATAGGTTAATTTGCGTGAAAGTTAACCTTAAAATTTGGTTGTTACAGAAAGAATGCCTATCTTTGTAGGCTTTTCTATAAAGAAATTGTAACGACTAAAATTCTAAAACTACAGAAAAAATATGAAAAGGACATTACTTTCTTTGGTGCTGACACTGGCACTGGGAGTTGTGTGGGCGCAAGGCCCGAACGGCTCAGCAAATTATTATCAGGGAGCTGACGGCCTAAAGGGAAAGGCCCTGAAGACCAAACTGTCGAGTATTATCTCATCAGGTGTCACCGTGATTTCCTACAAGGGACTATACGATGCCTACAAGAAGACCGATACGCGTTCCGACGGATACGTGCGCGACTGGTATTCGAACATTACGAACTATCGCCACGGCATTGACAACAAAGGAAACTACTCGAAGGAGGGCGACATGTACAACCGCGAGCACAGTGTACCGCAGAGCTGGTTCGGCGACGGAAACATCAAGTCGGACATCGTGCATGTGCTGCCTACCGACGGCTATGTGAACAACCGCCGAGGCAACCTTCCCCTCGGCGAGGTGAACAATGCCACCTATCAGTCGGCCAACGGCTACAGCAAGCTCGGCTCCTGCAGGACGTCTGGCTACAGCGGCACGGTGTTTGAGCCCAACGACGAAATCAAGGGCGACATGGCACGCATCTACTTCTACATGATTACGCGTTATGAGGGCAGCTGCGGCAGTTGGGGCAACAGCGTATTCACTCCTCAGTATCCCGGCCTGACGCAGTGGACGCTCGACATGATGATGCGCTGGTCGAAGGACGATCCTGTGGATGACCGTGAGGTTGAGCGTAACAATGCCGTCTATGAGACGCAGCACAACCGCAATCCCTTTGTGGATTATCCCGGTCTGGAGGAATACACCTGGGGCACGAAGATGAACGAGCCCTTCTCGTACGACAATTACGCGGGTGCTGAGGTTGACCCGAACTTCGTGCATGAGCCGATATTCTCGCATCCTGGCGGTACGTTTGTGCTCAGTATTGATGTAACCATTACCACCAATACGGCCGATGCCGACATCTACTACACGCTGGACGGCAGTGATGCAACGCCTGGCGCTACGCTTTACACAGGCCCCATCACCATCACAGAGACGACGACGCTGAAGGCCGTTGCTGTGAAGGATGGCAACGTCAGCCATCAGACCTCGGCAACGTTTACCATTGTGGACGAGGAACCTGTAACACCTGTGAACGACGGCGACGTGGTATTCTATGAGTCGTTCGATGGCTGCAATAACTGGAGTGATGCCAGCGGCACTTTCGAGGCTGACAATGACGGCTGGGTATCTGACGGTCCGTTTGCCGGAGACCAGTGTGCCCGCTTCGGATCCGGCAGCAAGTCGGGTGTGGTTACTACGCCTGAGTTTACGCTGACGACGGCTACCTCGACGCTGAGCTTCATGGCTGCTCCGTATAATGTGGATGCTACGTCACTGAAGTTGGAGGTGGTAGGCAACGGCGTGACGCTGAGCGAGAGCGAACTCACGATGGTCAATAAGGAATGGACGTCATACACCATCACCCTGACAGGTACGGGCACCATCCGTCTGAAGTTCACACCCGCCAAACGTTTCTTCCTCGACGAGGTGTTGCTAACGGCTAACAGCAATGATCCAACGGGCATCGCCCCCACTTACCGTTCACCCATCACCACCCACCA
>JAEEGJ010004338.1_pt1 | contig 48500 bp, 49 predicted proteins | sample 8958761 | NCBI WGS metagenome assembly JAEEGJ01 (sample SAMN16246546, study PRJNA631951) | gut metagenome | biome: gut microbiome; feature: rumen; material: RS-attached | host: Bos | place: Iran: Karaj | collected 2018-10
TTTCAATCGGCTTTGAACGGTGACTCATGGAGAGAATGCTGATGCCGCTGTTTTCGAAGTCGATGCATGCAGCAGATGCTTCCTTGAGTGCCTGTTCGGGCAGGACAGACGGTCCTGCGCTAAAGTTGTAGACTTTATTTGCCATGGTTGTGTTCCTTTTGGTTTTGCCCTTTTAGGGGCCAATAATTACGCGCGTAAAAATAGCAAAATGAGCCCCGTTCGGCAATGGGCTACAGGTGCTACCTATCGCCTCGTTTTTCCCTTTATCTCTATTTGTGAAATTGTCGCGGCTACGGCAGAAACGCCCCCGATGAAAGCCGCGATAAAAGCCCCGCAGAACAGGTATAGCGGCAGTGAATACACTGCCCCGTTCGCAATAGCCAGGTACTTCAGTTCGCTCGTGCCCTTGAGGCTGTCCTTGACGGAATACCGCCAGCGCTCGAAGGTGTAGTCCATGAAGCCGCTCCCGAAGTAGTAGGCGTTGATGATGAAGATGAGGCTGACCGAGGCGATGCTCCCGACGACGGGGATAAAGTTCAGGAACAGGCAGAGGAACGTCAACAGCAGCTGCTTGGCCGTGTTCCTGAGTGCGATGCGCAGGGCCCTCCAGATATCCTTTGCTGACTGCCTCGCGGAGAAGGGGAACTCCTTCCCGGTGAGGATTGTCTCGGCCTTTTCCGAAAGCATCGTGTAGATGGGCGACATCAGCACGTTCACGATGGTCCCGCCGATGAAAATGAAGACGATAAAGAAGATGACGGGGAGGACGATCTTGATGGCGACCATCGCGGCCTGGATCCAGCCGTTCATGTTCTCGGTGTGCCGCTCGATGATATCGCCGATCCAGTCGCCGAGTCCGTATCCTGCAAAAACGAGCGCGACGACCACGATTGCGTTGAAGACGACGGGCAGGGCGAGGAACTTGGCGAGCTTGTTCTCGTGGATCAGGCGGATGGCCTTGGGGTAAGCGGAAAGCCCGCTTGCGATTTGCCTTGTTGCTTGGATCATGGGGCGAATCCCTTCATTAAAAACGCCCCGCTCTTGCGGGGCGAAAAAGCATTTTGCGACGGAGCTACACGCCAAGCGCCTCGATGGCGGCGTGGTATTTCTTGAGGCGGAACTTCGTCTTGAGCTCGCGGCGTTCCTGACGGTGGATGTACTTGTCTTCCAGGAGTACGTTCAGGATGGCGCTCTTCGCCTTCGCGGCCGTCGGGTTGTCCTTCAGGGTCTCCACGAAACGAACGAAGTCCTTCTCGCGGGCATCGTAGGTCGCGTCTTCGGCAGGGACGCCCTTTTCCATGAGCTTGCAGCTGTACTCGTCGATCCAGCCCTGGTTCTTGTGGTAGGTCATCTTCTGGATGAGGTCGACCATGTCTGCCGGAACGCCCATCTTGACCATGTCGTCCGGGGTCTTCTGGGTGGCTGCCGTGATAGAATCCTGCAAGATGGCGAGTGTCTGAACCTCTTCGGATTCCCCCTTGTTCTTGAGGTAGTCCGCTACGTTCTGGAGAAAGTCGATGTAGGGGCCACCGGCCTTGTCCTTCTGGTTCTTGTGGATGTCGGCGGCAATCTTGTAGGCGTCTGCGTAAGAGAGCATTTTTTTTCCTTGTGATTAAAAACTTGTTTGCCCGGAGGGCTCTAGCACAATATATATAAAATACGGCAGCGAGTTCGCTTTTTTATCGTCCAAAATGGAATGTTTGTCAGATTTGGTCCACTTTGAGCGGTTTTCCCGAGAAGGTCTTCACGTAGATCTCGTTCGTGACGCTGTCATTCCAGTTCTCGGGCACCTTGGCTCCGTCAATGAACTTGCCGATATCCTCGATGGCGCCGGCGAGGCCGCCTTCTTCCTGTAGGGGAATGTTTTCCGTGGAGCGCGTCTTGCAGAGCCCGAGCGCCGTATTCAGGACCAAAACGCTCCTGAGCTGGTTGAACGCCTGGGTCTGGGCCTTGATGGCATCTGTCTGGGCCTTCATCGCATCCATGAAAATGGAGAATTGTTCGTCTGTCATGCTTTGTCCTTTTTGAGGAATTATCCTTCATTAATATAGCATAAAAGCGGGTGTCAGGAAAAATATTTTTGTTATCTTTCTGAAAGAGTGAAAAAAATCATAATCTGGGGGGATTTCTTATGAAGAAGATCAGTTTACTTGGGGGCATGCTCTCTTTCGCGATGCTCCTTGCCGCCTGTGGCGATGACGACAACAGCTTCAAGGCGAAAGACGACCGACCGACATCCAGCAGTTCGACCGCCACGTCGAGCTCCGCGGAAAAAGAAAGCGAGTACGACGAGGCTACCCACACGCTTACGGACTTGCGCGACGGCCAGACCTACAGGACGGTGACGATTGGCGACCAGGTGTGGATGGCGGAGAACCTGAACTACGATTATGATAGCTGGCAGGACCACAGCTACTGCTACCGCAATGACGAAGAATACTGCGACAAATATGGCCGCCTGTATCAAGCGTTGGCCGCTATAGCAGCCTGTCCGAATGGGTGGCATTTGCCGGATTCCCTGGAATTTGTCGCGCTGATCGAGGCCGTGGGTGGGGAAGATGTCGCAAGGGAAAAGTTGAAGTCGACTAGCGGTTGGCCTGAAGGGAAAAACGGTACCGATGAATTTGGATTTGCGGCATTGCCTTCCGGATACCGTGACGGCCCGATGGGTTCAGGCCGCGATGAAGCGATTTATATGGACTTTGCTTTCGGAACCGCATTCTGGAGCTCTTCTGTAGGCAAGAGTTACGGAAGGGTGTACATGAGTTTTGTCGAGGGCTATGCACTCCTTACGCAAGCGAATAGAGATGACGCTTTCTGCGCCCGCTGCGTCAAGGATTAAAGTTCTTCCCGAGAATCGCGGAAACGTTCTTCAGGATTCCTTCGGCCACGTCGGGCTTGTTCATCGAGTACACGTGAACGTTCGTGATGCCGTTCGCGTATAGGTCGATAATCTGGTCGCTCGCATAGATGATGCCCGCCTGCTTCATGGCCTCGGGGTCGCTCCCGAACTTGTCGACGAGCGACTTGAAGCGCTGCGGCATGAACGAGCCTGAAAGCTTGATGGCGCGTTCCACCTGGTTTGCGTTCGTGATGGGCATGATGCCGGGGAGTACCGGGCAGGTGACGCCCGCTTCGCGCAGCTTGTACATGAAGTTTAGGAACAGGTTGTTGTCAAAGACCATCTGCGTGGTGAGGAAGTCCGCGCCCGCGTCGACCTTCTCCTTGAGGTGCTGGATGTCTTCTTTCTGGTTCGCGCTCTCGGGGTGCTTTTCGGGGTAGCAGGCCGCACCGATGCAAAAATCGGAGTCAGATGCCTTGAGTTCACGGATGAGCTCGACGGCGTAGTGGTAGTCGCAGTTGTCGCGGCCCTTCTCGATGAGTTCCGGGGTCAGGTCGCCGCGGAGCGCCATCACGTTCTTGATGCCTGCCGCCTTCATTTCTTCGATGCGCTGGTGCACGGTATCCTTGCTGCTCGAGACGCAGGTGAGATGGGCGAGCATCGGGATGTTGAACTTTTCCTTGAGGTTCTTCGCGATATCGAGCGTGTAGTGGCTTACGCCGCCGCCGGCGCCGTAGGTGACGCTCATGAATGCGGGGCCGAGTGCCGCGATGGATTCGGTGGCAGCCTTCACGTTCTCGAAGCTGGTTTCCTTCTTGGGCGGGAACACTTCAAAGGACAGGCTCATCTTGTCTTGCTTCAGGATGTCGATAATCTTCACGTTAACCTCGTGGAACTCAAATTTTTGGACCGGACTGGCAGTCCTGGTTTATGCAAATATGTCGATACGTGCATAAATATAGATAAAAGTCAGGGCGGTGGCAACGGAAAAAGTTTTTTTCGGGAAGGTTTTGAATGATGTTTGATAAATTGCTATATTAGCCCCCGACTTGCTCGCGTAGCTCAGTTGGATAGAGCAGCTGCCTTCTAAGCAGCGGGTCGTGGGTTCGACTCCCGCCGTGAGTATAAAAACCTTGGACGCCATCCGGCGTCCAAGGTTTTTATGTTTACTGTAGGTCGAACCCACGACGAAGTCAGTGGGTTCGATTATTGCGCAGGGCGAGTGCAGCGCCCGAGCTCGCTCGGGCATTGCCGAGCCCCAGCAATAACTGCTCGGCTCTGCCGAGCAGCCTCCCGCCGTGAATGAGACTAAACTTTCCTCCCGCCGTGACTGCGCTAGAGCAGCCTCCCGCCGTGAATGTGCTAAACCCTCCTCCCGCCGTGACAGCGCAAAAAAGCCCCTTTGAAGGGGCTCCTTTTCATACATTGTAATTCGAAACTCTATTTCTTCAACACCTTGTTCAGCGTGGCGCGGAGGTGGTTGATGTTCGCCTCGTCGAGCGACTCGTAGCGGTAGATGGTCCCGTCCTCGAGTACCAGATAGAGCACGGGGACGTAGCCGTTGCCGTAGCCGTGCCCGAACTTCTGGTTGCCGTCCTGGAAAACGGGAACTACGACCTTGAACTGGTCGATGAACATGCGAATGTCGTTCTTCTTGATGCTACCGCCAAGGGCGATGGCGATTCCCGTGGCACCGGACTTCTCGTACTCCTTCATGATTCCCTGGACTTCGGGGAAGTGCTTCTGGCAATGCGGGCACTTGGGGCTGAAGTAGTAGATGAGCAGCGGACGCTTGGAAAAGTGGCTGAACAGGATGCCCGGGTCGCTCACTCCGCTTAGGGGAAGGCTGAAGTCCATCTTCATGGTAGCGCCGGTGGAATCGGTCATCGGCGTGATGTTGGCCTGCGGAGGCTGGGGGGCGAGCTGGGCAAACGCAATGCCCGAGGCTACTGCTGCAATGCTCAAAATTCGTGCAAAAAGGCGCATAGGGACTCCTGAAATCGTGGTGGGAACGTTGCCGCTCCGTTTGGCTTGTAAAATATCAAAAAAAACGCGGGAAAGTGTCACGAAATTGCAAAATATCGCTGTTTGACATGCCGAAATCGCCCCGTTTTCGCGCTTTTCTGTTCTAAATCACACTTTTGGCCGGATTTCCGGGAGGTTTCTACTGGTTGCTTTTCAGCATTTCTACGGCGGCCTCCGAAATCCTGTCCGAATAGAAAGCCCCGCTCTCGCTGAACGTGACGATTCCGTTCTTGTTCCGGGCCGTGAGGTAGGGGGTGGCGTACTTCTTCAGGTGGAATTCGGATTCGAAACTTTTTTCCCAGTAGAAGGTTTTCCAGTCCCAGGGGATGTCCTGCTTGGCGACCCAGCCGTGGATGACGTCGCGGTCCGGACCGTACATGCCGACGAGGACATTGATCTTGCGCAGACGGAAGAATTTTGCCAGCGGCTTGGCTCGCTCGATTTCCTCGGCACAATGCGGACACCAGGTACTCATGAAGAATATGAGAGTCCCGTTCTCGCCCGCATACTCGTCGAGCGTCTTTTTTTGCCCGTTGAGCTGGCAGAGCGTGATATCGCCCCGGATTTTCGTCTCGAAGGGGTTGTATCCCTTCACCTTGAATACGTAGAAGGCGGCGATGGCGACAAGGACGATGATGAAAATCTTCTTGTAGGTCATGTTTCTAATATATCTCTTTTTTGGAGAATGGGGGGATGGCGAGGCCTTTTTTATTTTTTGGGGAGGGGCGGATTGCTATCTTTGTCACACTTCCGATAGAGGTTTTGAATGATTGTATCTTGGATGACCACCAACAAGTGTAACCTGACCTGCAAGCACTGCTACCAGGACGCGGGCGAGAACAAGTCGGCCGAACTCACGACTGCCGAGGCCATGAAGCTGATTGACGAAATCGCGAAGGCGGGGTTCAAGATCATGATCTTTAGCGGTGGCGAACCCATGACCCGCCCAGACATCGTGGAACTGGTGGCGCATGCCTCGAGCAAGGGACTCCGCCCGGTGTTCGGCACCAACGGCACGCTCATTACGCACGACTTGGCCTTTGAACTCAAGAAGGCGGGCGCGATGGCGATGGGCATCAGCATCGACAGTATTGACCCCAAGCGCCACAACGACTTCCGCGGGCTCCCGAACGCCTTCGAACTCACGATGATGGGCATCGAAAACTGCAAGGCGGCTGGCCTCCCGTTCCAGATTCACACGACCATCATGGACTGGAACCAGAACGAGATTTTCGATATCATGGACTGGGTCAAGGAAATCGGTGCAGTCAATCACCAGATATTCTTCCTCATCCCCGTGGGACGCGGCAAGGAAATCGAGGGTCACGCTCTCCGCGTCGCCGAATACGAAGGACTCCTCCGCAAGATTATGGAAAAGAGCCGCACGCTCGGCATCCCCGTAAAGCCCACTTGCGCTCCGCAGTTCCTGCGCATAGCAGACCAATTGGACATTAAGACACGTTACAGTCGTGGATGCCTCGCCGGTATCGACTACTGCATCGTAAGCCCCATCGGTAAGGTGCGCCCCTGCGCCTACATGATGGAAGAAGCGGGCGATGTGCACGACACGCCGTTCGACGAAATCTGGGCCAATGCCGAGGTGTTCAAGAAGCTCCGCACCAAGGCTTATGCCGGTGCTTGCGGCAAGTGCAAGTTTAATGACCGCTGCGGCGGTTGTCGCGCCCGCGCCGCCTACTACCACGACGGCGACTACATGCAAGAAGATTCCTACTGCGCTTACGGGAGAGGGCTGTGAGTTTTACCGCAGAAGACGCTCAGTACATGCGCATGGCGCTCCGCGAGGCGGAGAAGGCCTTCGAGGAGAAGGAAATCCCTGTCGGTTGCGTCATCGTCAAGGATGGCGTGGTCATTGGCCGTGGCCACAACCAGATAGAGATGCTCAAGGACGCCACCGCCCATGCCGAAATCCTTTCCATCGGCACGGCATCCGGCAAGCTGGAGAACTGGCGTCTGGATGGTTCTACTTTGTATGTAACGTTGGAACCCTGCCCGATGTGCGCAGGCGCCATTCTCAACAGCCGCATCTCGCGCGTGGTTTACGGCTCTCCCGATACCCGTTTTGGCGGCTGCGGCACGACTATCGATGTCATCTCGAATAATGCCCTCAAGCGCGAGGTCGAGGTGGTGGGCGGTGTTCTCGCCGACGAGTGCCTCGGGCTGTTGAAGGCCTTTTTCCAGCGGATGCGGCTCGAAAAGGGCGATTCCGGCAACAAGGGCACGGAATCCTAAAAAATACGGGATTTCTGGGGGTGCGTTTTCCCCGTTTTTTGCCGAATATCTATATTCTAGGCATGAATTTTATCAAGTCTCTCTCCTGCTCTGTAGCACTCGCTTTTCTTTGTTCTTGCGACGGTAATGACGTTTCCCTGGCGTTCAACACCCAGAACCCGCCAACCCAGAAATACTTCCTGGAATCCTCGCTGGACGCCTTGCTGCCGGTCGATTCCGCAAACCCGAATCCCGAATCCATGCAGACCCGCCTGAATGTTCAGGCGACGCTTTCCGAACTGGTCGCCTACGACAACGGCTCCGGCCGCTTCGAGATGAAGATCGATTCTGTCCAGTACAAGAGCGACAAGCGTACCGTCGAGGACTACCTCTACATCGAGAAGTACCTTCTGACACAGCATTTCCAGTACAAGATGGCCTCCGATGGCGCGGTGAGCGAACCTGCTGTTGAAGACGTGGCCCTGCAGCCGGGAACCGAGGAACTCAACCTGCTCAAGCTGTTCATGAAGGTCCAACCGATTCTTCCGGGTGGCCCCGTGAAGGTGGGCGAGACCTGGAAGCGTCCGGTGGAAATCCCCGAGAAGGGCAAGGTGACGACGGTCTACAAGTCCTTTACCCTCGAAGAGGTGTTTCTGCACGATGGCGTCCAGATGGCGAAAATCGGCATGAACGTCCAGTACAAGGAAGTCGCGGATTCCACGGCGAACGTGCAGATGGAGAGCGACGACTTTATTGTCGGAACGGGCTCCATCCTCTTTGACGTGACGCATGGAATTGTGTCCTCGGTGAATCTTGAACTTTCGGGACACGTGAACGTGAACGATATTGTCGCGGGCTTCAAGGTGCCCAATATGCGCGTCATTCAGAAAATCAAGCTGAGGAGCGAAATCTGATGTTCTTTGGGCGTATAGGAAATGCGGTGGTTTGGATCGTTGCCCTCCTTGTGGTGGTGGGCTTTGCGGGCGAGATGCCGTTTCCGCACCCTGCCGATGGTGTCGTGCGCCTGACGGAAAAGGATAGCCCCTATATCCTGGAACAGAGCGTCGTGGTCCCGGTCTCCGATACTTTGGTTGTCGAGCCGGGCGTGACGGTCCTCATGGGCGAGTATGCGAAGCTTACTCTTCGCGGGCCGGTCCGCATCCTCGGGACGGAGGCAAAACCGATCGTCTTCAAGAACGCCGATTCCAGCGGGAACTGGAACGGAATCCATTTCGTGTCGTCCAACAGGCCTTTCGAAGTCAAGAACCTCGTGGTGGAGAACGCCTTCCGCAATACGGTGTTCCGTTCCCGCGGCATATTCGAGAATGTCCATTTCGTGAACAATTACTACGGGCTGTGGATCGACGATGTCCCGGAAGTGTTCCTTTCGCGCTGCGATTTTGTGCGCAACCGCTTTGCGCTGTCCGTGAGGGCGGGCAAGGTCCTTGCGGCCGATACCAAGATTTCGGGCAATGTCTATGGCCTCTACCTGGAAGCGGGTGGCGACTACAAGGGTGACATGTCGCTCATCAAGGATAACCTCGAAGCCGACGTGCGCAAGGAAGCCGATGAACTTTCCCGTTCCGGCAAACGCGTGAACCGCAGCATTTGGCAGGCAATCGAGACGGGATTCTAGGGGGAATTGTGGAAGAGTCTTTCCGTCGCGCCATAAGGAAGATGACCGGGGTCAGCATTCGTCTGAACGATTGCCCCAACCGCTCGTCCATGGTGGCGGACCTTTCTCAGTCGATGATGGTGACGTGGTCCATTGCGCTGTTCGAGCACATGGATGCGCTCCTCAACAACCTGGAAGAGGCGGTCGGCGGCTCCGAGCAGATTTCGTACAGCGAGACCGCATGGAAACTCTGCGATGCGGGGTTCCCGCAGATCATGGCCGACGCGAACAAGCTTTATGATGAGTTCCGCGCCAAGTGGATCCAGCGATTCTCGACGGAAGAGGTGATGCGCCTGCTTCTGGAAGGTGGCGATTTCTTGCACCATGACGAGGAAAAGGGCTGGATGCTTACGGTGAAGAACAACAAGCAGGATATCAGCGCCTTCTATTCTGCGACGATCCATTTGCTGGTGAGCGATGCCGAGCCGCTGTTCGTGCGCATGCATGGCCGCGTGATGCAGTTGCAGGAAAAGCTCTGCAAGTACTGGCATTCCGAGAGCGCCGTGGATGCAGTCTCGAAATTGCTCCCGTGTCTGGAATCTTCGCTCCGCGAAAAGGAAAACACGATTGTGTTGTCCTTGCGCAGCTCGCTCAACGCCCTTGCCAAGAAGCGCTTTGCCGCCGCGTTCAATACCAAGGGGGCTCCGCGATATTACAGTTCTGCTGCCTCCTGCGCTCGAAACGTGGGGCGCTTCTGGAATCCGCATTATGCCTACGAGAACGGGTTCCTCGCCTTTACAGATGATTTTTGCGACTACGCCCGCGGGCTTACCATGCACATTATCGAATGGTACCGCGACAAGTGGTTGCTGTTCCTCCGCGGATTCTCCCGCGGTCAGTTGAACCTTTTTGAAACAACGGCCTCGATGGAGGCCTAACCTCAAGGAATAAGATGAAGAACGCATTCAACTCGATTCTGGTTCTCACGGTTGTCGGACTTGCCGTTCTGGTAGCCGGAGCTGTTTACTTCGGAGCCCCGCTCTTCGGCTGGATTATCATGGCGGCCATCTTTGCCGTGTTCGTGATTGACCAGTTCCGGCTTCTCTCCGCGTTGAAGACCATGCGCTCGGAAGAAGACGGGTTTGTTTCCCGCCGCTTGAACCAAGCCCGTGATTTGCTCAGCAAGGGCGTGCGTCTGGATTCGGCGATCGCGTTCGAGGTGCTTTCGAACAATTCCTCCGTGCCTGCCCCGCGCAGCTCGGGCGGTACGGTAATCCTTCTCGGCTTGATGGGTACGTTCTTCGGTCTCATGTATTCTGTCGCGACTGCGGGCGTTGCCATCGACAACTCGACGACCCAGGGCACACTCGATACGATTCAGGTGCTGTTCGGTAACATGAAGGGTATTTTCGGTACGAGCCTTTGCGGCCTCTTTGCAGCCCTCGTGCTTGGCGTGTCGCGTGGACTTTTCCTGGGTTCCCGTGACGCCTTTATCGCGCATCTGGATGCTATCACGCTTGATCTGCAGGGTGAATCCGCCGGCGAAAACGAGAAGAACAAGGACGAGCTTGGCCGCCTGTTCGATTCTGTCGAGAAGAACTTGTCCGAGGTCGTCGCTTCCGTTCAGAAGAATCTTTCGGAGACGACTGCAAAACTCGAACAGTCTCTCGCTGCGGTTATGGCTGGCGTGAACAAGGCTGTTGAAGGGCTTGCTCCCTCGGTTAACGCTTCGCTTTCCGGTGCGTTTACCCCGATGGAACAGAATATCAAGGCTCTTGCGGGTTCCATCGAATCGATTCCTGGCAAGCTCGACGAAAAGTTGAATTCGATTTCTTCGAGCCTGAACTCCGGCCTCGAAGGCATCTCTTCGGGTGTCAAGGATGGCCTTTCGGGCGTTGCCGCTGCGACAGAGAAGTCCATGGACAGCGCGGTGAAGAACATTGCCGATTCCGTCGCAACGCAGGTCAGGCAGTCGGATGAACAGTGGAAGGTCTTTATGGATAAACTTGCTTCCGAAAGTTCCGCAAGTACGGAATCCCAGAAGCAGGGACTCGAAACGCTCAAGAATGTCGCCCTGCAGGTGGCCGAGAAGGCCCAGGCGGGTTCTGCCGAGCTTTCCCAGTCCGTGGCCGAAAAGCTCTCGGCGCTCTCGAACGATATCCTTTCTGCTTTCCAGAAACTCTCCGAAACATCGGCGACGCTTCTCGAAGCCCAGAAGGCGCTTACCGAAAGCATCGACAACCGCGTGGTCAAGGAGAAGGAAGCGACCGACGCCCTTGGCGGAAACATCGTGCAGACGGCAGAACTTATGCGCGTGAACCAGAGCGAGCTCAGCGCGAACCTCGAAATGCTCCGCGCCGCCCTCGAGACGATTCTCGAAAAGCTCAGTGGCGATACGGCGGAACACGAGGAAGAAGAAAACTTCGTGGAACACTTGAACCAGTCTCTCGAAGCCTTCCACGAACGCGCAAGCGAAGTGCTCGTGGAAAATGCGGTCAAGACACAGGAAATCCTTCTCGAAGTGCTGGAACAGGCGCAGCGCGCTTCCATCGCACACAACGCTCCGAAGGCAGAGGGCTAACCTATGCGTCTGCGTCGCGACGAGAACACCAATCCCTGGATGGCCTATACCGACCTCGGCATAGCCTTGGTTTCTCTGTTCATCCTTGCGTTTGTCGCCATGGCGACCTTGAAGGAGCAGAAGGCCGAGGACTTGACGCGTACCGAGGAGGAAGTGCTCAGCTGCCAGGAAGAAATGCGCAAGATTGCTGCCGAACGCAATGCGCTTTTGGCAAAGAGCCTGCAGACTTCCATCGAGGCTGGGCTTATCGCTCTCGATGATGGAAAGATTCAGATCCAGGCGTCGTTCCTTTTCCCGACAAGCGGGGCGAACCTCACGGACGAGGGCGTCTCCGTCATCAAGGGTATCAGCAAGGGCCTCCTGGATGCGCTTGATACGGGCGATGTCGTGATGGTGAGCGGCTTTACCGACGACACTCCGTTCAGCTCGAAGGTCAACTATACCAACTGGCATCTTTCCTCCGAACGTGCCGTGAACGTCGTGAAGGCACTGGTTGCCCAGGGATTCCCGCCCGACCGTATCTTTGCTGCGGGCTTTGGCGAATTCCAGCCCAAGTATCCCAACGATACCGAAGAACACCGCCGCTTGAACCGTCGCGTGGAAATCGGTGTCACTCCTCTTAGACGCGAGAACTTCCACTGATGAACGAAAGGGTTGAATCCATACGTCGATCCGTCGATGCCATCCGCAAGTCCGGGACAATCCCGCACTGGCGCATGGTCTATGCCGACAGGCTCCTGGAACGAGCCTGCGACTATATCGCGATTGACAGGGAACCCGAAGCGAAGATGATGCTCGATAAGCTTTCCCGCTGGGTGGGGGCACATACGCCCATGGCGAGCGGGAAGACTTACGATACGCGGACCCCGATGGTCTTCTGGAAACCCGATATGCTGCGCGAAACGGTGCGACAGATCCGGGAGACTCTTGCCCGCAGGAAGATGCTGATTCCGCCTACGGAACGTGCTTCCATCCAGCGTCGCCTCGACATGGTGGAGGAGAGAATCTCGAAAGGCAAATGCCTGGATGCGCATGCCGAACTTATCTCGCTGCGCAGCACGCTTATTGCCCGCTTGCGTCGCTCGTTCCGCGCCCGCCTCGTGGCATCTACCGATTACCGTGGCGGCATGCTGGTTCAGCCTGCCGGAAGCCTTGTCGGTCCCTACAATTCGCGTCACACGCTCGAAGAGATGTTCCAGATCGTGGGCGAGAGGGATCCTATCTGGATTGAAGACTTTCTTGACGTCTACAACGACCTTTTCCGTATCGCGGAACGCCTCGTCCCGCAAGAAAAGAAGTAGTTTTTATATACAAAGTTTTCAAGGGAGGAATTATGCGCTTAGTTTGTGGGCTCGTATCGACCATCGTTGCGCTTGGTGCAGTGGCTTTTGTGGGTTGCACTGGTCCGGAATATGCAGCAGGGGATACCGAATATTATACCATTGAGGATGGCTACTATATTGACCAGCGCGATGGCAACAAGTATCGTGTAATCAAGGTCGGAAGTGATGTCTGGATGGCCGAGAACTTGCGCTATGCGGATAGTTCTGCCTCCCCGAATCTTAAAGGCAACATGTGGTGCCCGGATGACGATGCTTCGAAGTGCAAGAACTTCGGACCTCTCTATTCCTGGACTGCGGCCAAGGACATCTCTGAGGATTATGCTCAGAAATCTTATGGAAACGGCTATTACAGGCTGCAGGGAATCTGCCCGGAAGAATTTCGTCTGCCGATGAATAGTGACTGGGTCTACCTAAGCAAGGTTGCCGAAAAATACAGCGGCTCCAGGTCTGTTGCCGAAATGCTGAAGTCTCCCTATGGCTGGGAAAGCTGGGGGAACGACTCCTATATCTACGATTCCACAAAGTACAGCTTCGACGCGCTTCCTGCCGGGAGACGCAATATCGAGGGCGGGTTCCTGGAAAGCGGATTGTTCGCGTTCTTCTGGACTTCAGAGGAAATTGACGATGCGACCGCTTCGGGCTGGACCCTTCGCGATGATAACGACGTGCTTGATTCCGGAATGTATTACAAGGGACACGGAATGTCGGTTCGTTGCATCGCTACGGAGCCGGAATCTATGAATTGGGTTGGAGACGAAGGCAATAGCGGATTCTATTTCTACTATGAACTCCTTGACGATGGGGACCAGGTGTACAAGACCATGAAAATAGGGAGATACGTCTGGATGGTCGAGAATATGAATAGGAAAACTGCCGATAGCCGCTGCTATGGGGATAAGGAATCGAATTGCAAGAAATACGGAGCGCTTTACTCCCAGAGAGAAGCTTCGCTGGTTTGTCCGGTCGGATGGAAGTTGCCAAGCTGGGTTGAGTGGGATAATTTGTTTGCGACGGCCGGCAATGATGTAAACGCCTTGAAGGCTGTAGGTGAGTGGTATATGGCGATGGGGACTGATGCGCTCGGCTTTGCCGCATTGCCTGCCGGTATTTATGACAATGGCTCTTATTCCGATTTGACCATGTCTGCAAATTTCTGGATGGCAGATGAAAAAGATGGATATGAAGCTGGTACAACCGGAAGAACGTTCAGCTATCATTCTTCATCGATGACTACCGGACTCTTTTCTTCCAGTACTTATGCGTCCGTACGTTGTGTCAGGGATGAAACAATATATTATTGATTTTTTTAATTGAGAATATGATGGAATGTAGAATCCTGATGCGTTTTGTCGGCAATAGCTCCGACTTGGAATCTATCTGGAACGAACTCATGGAGCGTTTCCCGGAGGCTGACCTGCCGAGCGCGGATTCCGGCGACTGGTATGGCGTCGACGACGTGATGATGGACGAGTACGAATGCCGCTTCGAGGAACTGCCGGAAGAGGAACTCCTCGCGATGGACGGCTCGGTGCTTGTGGAAGAAGAACTTCCCGAGGAATTTTTCGATGAGCTGATGGAACGCTTCGAACATGTCTATGGCGTGTTCAAGTGGTCGTCGATGGAAGTGGGTGTCGGTTGCGGCACGAGCGAAGGCTGGGGCGAGTTTATTTCGGACTTCGCGGACGACTACTCCGACGAGGCGAACGAGATTTCCGAAGCCGTCCTCGGGTTTTAACCGCCCGCCGAAATTTTATCACAGATCTCGGTGAGCATGCGTTCGTGCGTGCAGACTTCGGGCGAGACGCCTTCGAGGCGCCCGGTGGTGTAGAACGACGTGCAGGCGCATTCGTGCATGCTGCAGCGGTGGCGGATATCGCAGCCTTCGCATTCCTGCTTGTCGCTTTCGAAGAATGCGCGAACTTTGTTGCATGCTTCTTCATCAAAGCCGGTAAATACGTTCCCCAGCAGGTACGGCGCGTGTTCCTTGCTGGTAATGAACCGCGAGCAGGGGAAAATGTTCCCGTTGGTCGCTACCCCGATGTTACCGTCATACACGTGGCAGGAATATTGCCGTAGCCTTTTTCCTGAAAGCATTAGTTTTACTTTATCCTGAATAGTCCCGAGGAAAAATTTGTCGTTTGCCTTGCGACATTCGAGCCAGTAACGCGCCATCCCGCGGTACTGTAGTGCGAGCTTTTCGAAATCGTCTCCGGTCCACTTGCTGTCGAAATCCACGGCGGTCGCGATGCTCCTGAATCCTTGTGCGTGCAGCCATTGGATGCTTTCTGCAAGCGTGTCAATGTGCGCCCTAGTGATGGTGCTGAGCGCTGTTGCCCCGAGCTTCACGAGTCTCGGAATGTTCCTTTCGATATCCTTGAAACTGCCGGTGCCGTTTATGGTGCGGCGCGCGATATCGTGATGGTGTCCGGGACCGTCGAGCGAGAGGAAAATGTTGAACTTTTCCCTTTCGCAGAAATCCAGGAACTCGTCATCGAAAAGCGTCCCGTTCGTGTTGATTACGAAATCTAGCCGAAAGTTATTGCCGGCGCGGCCCTGTTCCATTGCGTCGGCGACTAGGCCCTTCGCAAATCCGACGGCGCCCACGATGGCGTCTTTGCGCAGGAGCGGTTCACCGCCGAAGAACGAAACGATCAGTTGTTTTTGCCCGAAGGCAAGAGTGCGTTCAAGACCGGCGCGGATTGCCTGTTCAAGAGTCGTATCGTCCATGACCGCATGGCGCGCGCCTTGCGTTTCTTTGTAATAGCAATAGGAACAGCGCAGGTTGCACTGTTCCGTAAGGCATAGAATCAGGTTCATCCGGTGATGTCGTCGCGCTCGAAGGTGGTGACCATGCTGGCTGCCATGCAACCGTCGGGTCGGTCTTCGCACATGTGTACTTGGATGCACCACGGGTCGTTATCCGGGCATACATCGCTGTAGTCTTTCGAAGAGCTTGAGGGGTCTGCTGGCCAATAGTTCCATCCGCTGTGCGATGAACTTGACGGTGTGTCGTCGGAACTCGCGGGTGTAGCCTCGCTTGACGATCCCGGTGCAACCGTAGAGCTCGTCGGTGCTGCTTCGGAACTTTCGGGCGCGGCCTGCGAACTGCTCGATTCCATAAGGGAAGATATGGCTTCGGCGACGGAACTGCTGACGGGTTCCTGGCTCAGCGGAATATCTACAATCTTGCTGGAACTGCTTGGCGTGTTTTCGACCTGGCTTGAACTTGCTGCCCCTTCCGTCTGGCTGGCGCTGCTTGTAGTTTCCGGAGAGTTTGCGGAGTCGGGGAGGACGGAATCGTCGGACGAGCTGCTGTCGTCGACGGGAAGACCGACCTGGCCCGAGGTCGGTGAAGAAGAGTCGTCGCAGGCGTTCAGCGTGAAAGCTGCTGCCATGCCAAGCGTAGCGGCGATGGCGCTCTTGGCTGCGGCGGAAAGTTGCTTATTTCCGATAATCTTCTTCTTTTCGATTTTCATTTTTCCCTCCTAATAATTAAGCTTCCACATCCGACCTTTCAAAGGTGGAAATCATGCTGAACAGCATTCCGCCGCCGTTATCGGGGCAGAGGTACAGGTGGCCGCCAATGTCTACGGGAGTCCCTCCCGGATTTCCTTGGCATGCATCCTTGATTTCCTGCTCGGTGGGCTCACTGGACGAACTTTCGGGCTCGATAGTTTCGGAACTTGTCGGTTCTGCGGCGGAGCTGCTCGATTCCAGCGCAGACGAAATGGCATCCATGAGTGAACTACTGACGGGTTCTTGGCTCAGGGGAATGTCGAAGGAGCTGCTCGAAGTGCTTGGTGCGGTTTCGACCTGGCTCGAGCTTGCGGGAGCCTGCTCCTGGCTCGAGGATTCCGGCGTACTTTCGCTACTGCCCGGTTGTTCGATATCTTGTTCTTCGGGGGCGACATCTCCGCCCTGCGGCCCCGGGGTGGCTTCCTCGTCGTCCTTTGCCGAGGAACTGTCGTCGCAAGCGCTAAGTGCAAGCGATGCGCTCATCCCGAGTGCGGCGGCAATGGCGCTCTTGGCGGCAAGGGATAGAACCTTGTTCTGGGAAACTTTGCGTTTTTCGATTTTCATGACTCCTCCTATTTAGATATAAATATATGCGATTTTGAGGGGTATATGCCGTTAAAAAATGTAAAACAACATAGAAAAGCCCCCGTTTTACGGGCGCATGTTTCATAAAGCGCCGTCAGGCGCCCACGAAAATAAACCGCCCGAGAATCGGACGGTTTATTAAGTGTCGGGAGGGTCTTAGGGAGGGCTAGCCCGGTGGGCGCCCGCCCTAATCTCACTAAGTTTTGTCTTCGCCGCGGAGCATGATGACCTTGCCCGTGCGGATGTATTCGACAATCTCGAACTTCTGCAAGAGGCTCTTGAGCGTGTCGACCTTCATGCTGTTTCCGGTAATCTGGATAATCATGGAGGTGGCGGTCATGTCCACGGTGTTGGCGTGGAAGTGGTCACACAGCTGCAGGATTTCGGTACGCTGGTCGGGAGTGCAACGCACCTTGATGAGTGCGAGTTCCTTCTCGACGGCGTCCGTGCCGGTGTGGTCCTTGGCCTGCACCACGTCCACGAGCTTCTCGAGCTGCTTGATGATTTGCATCAGGATCTCGGGATTGCCGTGGGCGATGATGTTCATGCGGCTGAAGTTTGGGTCGAGCGTGGGGGAGACAACGAGGGAATCGATGTTGTAGCCACGGCGGGAGAACACGAGAGCGATACGCACGAGCACGCCCGGGCGGTTCGCCACCAACAAACTAATGGAATGTCCTTTATCGATCATGGTAATGTCCTCCTGTTAGGTCGATCCTGTGGGCTTTTCGAGTTTGGACTTGGGCGGCTCGGTAATCATGCTCGTGATGGGAGCGCCTGCCGGAATCATCGGGAACACGTTGTCTTCCTTCTCGCATTCGCAATGGATGAGAATCGGGCCGTCCTTGTATTCGAGCGCCTTCTGGATGACGCGTTCAGCGTCGGCGGCACGCTTGATGCGCAGTCCCGGGATGCCGTAGGCTTCGGCGAGCTTCACGAAGTCGGGGTTGCCCACCATGTCCACGCTGGAGTAGCGGTGATCGTAGAAGAGTTCCTGCCACTGGCGCACCATGCCGAGGTACTTGTTGTCCATCACGAAGATCTTGATGGGGAGCTTGTGGATGGCCGCGGTAGCGAGTTCCGCTTCCGTCATCTGGAAACCGCCGTCACCGCTGAAGCTCAAAACCGGCCAACCGGTCTCGTTGCCGAATGCGGCGCCGATGGCTGCGGGGAAGCCGAAGCCCATCGTGCCTGCACCGCCGCTGGAGTGCAGCTGGCGCGGGTAGTTGATATCGAAGAACTGTGCGACCCACATCTGGTGCTGGCCCACGTCGGTCGTGACGATGGCCTTGCCCTTGGTGAGCTTGCTTGCAGTCGCGATCACGTGCTGCATGCGGAGTCCGCCCTGCTTGGGGTAGGTGAGCGGGAAGCGCTTCTTCCAGGTCTGGCAAGTCTTGATCCATTCGGCGGTATCGAGCTTGTGGACCATCGGGAGGAGTTGCTCGAGCACGAGCTTAGCGTCGCCGCACATGAACACATCCGGTTGCAGCACCTTGCCTTCTTCGGCAGGATCGATGTCGATGTGCATCTTGACGGCGTCCTTGCAGAACACTTCGAGCTTGCCGGTGATGCGGTCGTCCCAGCGGCTACCGATGGAGAGGATCAGGTCGCAGTCGAGCACGGCCTTGTTCGCGTACACGGTGCCGTGCATGCCGAGCATGCCGAGCGAAAGCTCGTGATCATCGGGGAAGGTGCCGAGGCCGAGCATGGTGCAGCAGACCGGAGCACCGAGCTTTTCGGCGAGTTCCTTCACCTGGCGGCTAGCACCGCTGATCATGGCGCCGTGGCCCACGAGGAGCAGCGGCTTCTTGGAATTCTTGAGGTATTCGGCGGCCTTCTCGACGCTTTCGGTCGGGGCGTATGTCGGGATCTTGTAGCCGGGCAAGTCCATCTGGTCGGTGAACGGGGCAGTGCAGGGGCCTGCGGTCACGTCCTTCGGAAGGTCGATGAGTACAGGGCCCGGACGGCCGGTGCGCGCGATGTGGAAGGCTTCCTTCATGATGCGCGGGAGGTCGTTGGAATCCTTCACCAGGTAGGAGTGCTTCACGGCCGCGAACGTCATGCCGCTCGTGTCGCATTCCTGGAAGGCGTCCTTGCCGAGGTTCGGGGTCGTCGTCTGGGCGGCGAGCACCACAATCGGGCTCGAATCCATGAGGGCGGTATAGATGCCGGTGAACGTGTTGGTTGCACCCGGGCCGCTCGTCACGAGGGCGACGCCGACCTTGCCCGTCTGGCGGGCGTAGCCGTCGGCCATGTGGGTCGCACCCTGTTCATGGCGGGAGAGGACTACCTTAATATTAGAGTCGAGAATTGCGTCGAACATCGGGATGGCGGAACCACCCGGATAGCCGAAAATGGTGTCGATGCCTTCACGTTTGAGGCATTCGATAATCACTTCGGCACCGCTCAGAGTCTTGTTTGCCATAAGTTTTCCTGTTTGATAGTGTTTCTTTTAAGATTTGTGACGAAAATATAGAACGTATTTTGCCTTGTGGCAATGGATAAACTTGAAAATGGTGAAAAATTCTTTGGGTTTTTAAAAATTTTTTCTTGATTTCGTCTCTATTGATTGAAAATTAATGGATTTTTTTGCTGTTTTTGCTAAACTTTGAATTTTATGTTTTTAAAATTAGATGATTTTCGTTGTAATTTTGATGGTTCTTTTGAAAGAGGTTTTTGAAAAAATGGTATTTATTGACAAAAAATGCTACTTTTGAAAGGAAGTGTGGAAAAATATGCCGTCATTTTTATGAAAAAATTTGAAGATGGAGAAATTGAAGCTGTTTTGGGGGTGGAAAAAGGAAAAAATGGCCCAAAGGTAACGTTTTCCCGTTTCAACCGTTTTTATAGGTAGAGACATCCTATGGAGGTACAAATGGACCGGAATACTCTACCGCGCGAAAAACTTGCATCAAGAGGAGCGGCTGCGCTCTCGAACGAAGAACTTCTCGCCCTCATCCTGGGGAGCGGGACGCAGGAATGCAACGTGTTTGACCTTTCGCGCCACATTTCGGATTATCTGTCTTCGGCGACCCAGGTCCCGACGATAGAATCCTTATGCCGCATTCGCGGGCTGGGGAAGGTGAAGGCTACGCAAATCCTTGCCTGTCTTGAACTTTCGGGCCGCTATATCCTGAGCAACAAGGCTGTTGCGGTGATGACGCCCGAAGACCTGCTTTCGAGAATTGCGTACATGAAATACGAAGCTCAGGAACACCTGGTCGCCGTGACCTTGAATTCGGCGAATAACGTCATCAACATCCATGAGCTGACAACGGGGCTCGTGAACCAGACTCCCGTCCATCCGAGGGAGGCCTTCGTGAAGGCCATCGAGGACCGTGCGGTGGCCGTTATCTTTGTCCACAATCATCCGTCGGGCTCCACGGAGCCGAGCGAACAGGACTATGCCATCACGAAGGTCCTTTGTGCTGCGGGGAAAATTGTCCAAATTCCCGTAATTGACCATATTATCATCGGAAAATGCGGATTTACCAGCCTCTGCCGCGAGATGCCGGAGCTGTTTGAGGGATGCATGCGGGATTTTTAGGGTTAACCATGTAAAAAGTTATAAACAAATGGCAAAAAGGCGATAAAAGTGTGTTTTTCATCGCATTTTGAGGGGTCAAATGGAAAAATCTGTTAATTAAAAGTTATATTATGTGCAGTTTAGTTTAGGGATCACCCTTTTTAAGGAGACTCTATGAAGAGAGTAGTAACAGGGTTAGCTTTGGCTATGGCCGTCCAGGCCTTCGCTGACCATCCTCAGACGATCAATAAGACTGGTTTTGTCGGTGTTAACAGGACGCAATCCGCTCAGTCCCTCGGACATTCCAAGCTGTCGTTCTACAGCTTGCTGGATGCTACCACGGATGTGAACAATATCGCTCCGGAAGGCGTCGAGGAACACTATAACGTTTTGGAAGGCGGAGTCCTTGATTATAATACGCTCATGCGTAAGGGCATGGTCGAGGATTACATCGCCTTGGGTGCCCAGGTCGGCTTTGGTATCGGCCTTTGGGACATTATTGATTTGGGTGTCGGCATCCCTGTTTACTATGACAAGTTCACGGTCAACAATACCGGTTGCCCGGTGCAGGTGGACGCCAATGGTTTCCCGCTTAAGGTTACTGACGAAAATGGCAATACCCAAGTTTGCCAGCAGGGCCAGGTTTCCGGTACGAGCAATGGTGTCGGTTATATCGGCAACATCAAGGGTAACGTGAAGTTGAGGATTCCGCTCCCCGATGAACAGCCTATCGATATCGCAATCTTTGGCGAAGGCGATTTCGGTACGTCGAACCCGGCCAAGGACGGTCTCTGGATCCGCGATCCGGAATTTATCAACAAGACGGACATGGGTGCGCAGGGCTATGGCGTGCGTAGCACTATTATCAAGGGCGGCGTTGCCTTGACCCTTGATTTCGACAAGATTGATGCTATCCCGCTCCTCATTCACGGTAACGGCGGTTACGTCTACTCGATGAACGAGAATTACCTCTCGTATCCTTACGCTTCGGGTGCCCTCGAAATTTACTTCACGTCTTTCCTCTCGATCTTTGGCGAATACTACATGATTTTCCAGCTTGATGAATTCAAGGATGGTGTCAAGCTCGATGTCAAGGACGTGACGGGTGCTATCGTATTCCACCTGCCGATCGGGCTCGACCTCCACATGGGCGGTTCTTACTCCCTGGGCAGCACCGATATCTCGAAGTTCACGACGGTTCGTTCGATGGAGAACGAAGAACGTATTCTTGAATACAAGACTTCGGTCAATCCGAAGTACAAGGTTTATGGCGGCCTCACTTGGAGTGGCTTCCTTGTCGCTCAGGACCGCGATGGCGACGGCGTGAAGGATGACGAAGACCGTTGCCCGGATGATTTTGGCCACCGTTTGAACCAGGGCTGCCCGTTGGGTAATCCGGATGCTGACGATGATGGCGTGTGTGATTCCTGGGTGGCCGAGAAGGGCTTCGAAGCTGAATTCCAGGATGTCTGTGAAGGTATCGACGCTTGCCCGAACGAACAGGGTGAAGGCGAAGATGGTTGCCCGCTCGACGAACCGGATGTGGATAAGGACGGCGTGTGCGATGCTTGGGTTTCCAAGAAGAAGATGCTGAAGAAGTTCAAGGATGTCTGTGAAGGTATCGATAGCTGCCCGAATGAAAAGGGTACTGTCGGCAATAAGGGTTGCCCGGAAGACAATCCGGACCCGGATGCCGACGGCATGTGCTCTCCGTGGGTGACGGACAAGAACAAGCTCGGTGAATACGCTGGCGTCTGCAAGGGCTACGACATGTGTCCGGGCGAAGCCGGTCCTAAGGCGAACAAGGGTTGTCCGTGGGATGATCCTGACTCCGACGGCGACGGCCTCTGCGACGAGTGGGTGACCCAGAAGAAGATGGGCTTCTACTTCGAGAAGGCTGCCGAAGACGACAAGATCAAGAACGAATGGTTCATCGAGAAGACCTGTAAGGGTATCGACAAGTGCCCGACCGAATTCGGTCCGGCCAACAACGAAGGTTGCCCGCTTGGCGAACCGGATACTGACAAGGATGGCATCTGTGATGAATGGGTGACGCAGAAGAACATGCTCGACCAGTACGACGGCATCTGCTCCGGTATAGACAAGTGCCCGACGGAACCTGGTGAAGCTTGGGCCAACGGCTGCCCGATGGATAACCCGGATATTGACAATGACTCCCTCTGCGCCGGCTGGGTGACCGAGAAGAACATGCAGACGCAGTTCAAGGACATCTGTCACGGCATTGACAACTGCCCGACCGAAAACGGACCGGAATGGAACAAGGGTTGCCCGGCTGAGAATCCGGACTCCGACGGTGACGGCCTTTGCGATTCCTGGGTCTCCAAGCAGAAGATGCAGGATCAGTTCAAGGATGTCTGTAAGGGTCTTGACCGCTGCCCGGAGGAAGCTGGTCCGGAATGGGCTAAGGGTTGTCCGTCTGATGACAATCCGGATACCGACGGAGATGGCATCTGTGACGCCTGGGTGACCAAGAAGAAATTGCAGGATCAGTTCAAGGATATCTGTAAGGGCATTGACAAGTGCGAAGAGGAACCGGGACCGGAATGGAGCAAGGGCTGCCCTGCCGACAATCCGGACTCCGACGGCGACGGTCTCTGCGATGCTTGGGTTTCCAAGAAGAAGATGCAGGATCAGTTCAAGGATGTCTGTAAGGGTATCGACAAGTGCCCGGACGAAGCCGGTCCTGAATGGAACAAGGGTTGTGCCCTGGACGACGATCCGGATGCCGATAAGGATGGCGTCTGCTCTGAATGGGTGTCTACCAAGAAGCTCCTCAACCAGTTCAAGGATGTCTGTACTGGCCTCGACCGTTGCCCGGATGTTGCGGGTGACGATGGCCACGGATGCCCGAAGAAGGCTGTCGAGAAGCTCACCGGTGTGACCTTCAAGCCCGGTAAGGCAACTCTCGAATCCAACGCCAAGAACATCCTCAAGGCTGTTGCGAAGAAGCTGAACGAAGACGATAGCTACAAGGAACTGAAGATTGTTATCCAGGGCCATACCGACAACAAGGGTAAGGACAAGACGAACCAGAAGCTCTCTGAAAAGCGTGCTCAGGAAGTCATGAAGACCCTCATCAAGTTCGGTGTGAAGAAGAACCGCATCAAGGCCGTGGGTCTCGGTGCAAGCTGCCCGGTGGATGACAACGAAACAGCCGATGGCCGCGAAATGAACCGCCGTATCGAAATGCACTTCGCTACGCCGGAGAACGACGGCACCAAGTGCGAATCCGAATTCGCTCAGTAAGATCGAACGGCTAATAGATTTAAATCCCTGGCCCCTGCGGGTCGGGGATTTTTATATTTGAGGCATGACAAGACTTGACGAAATTCTGCAGTCCCTCGGAGCCTCGAATCATGACCTGGTCGAGAAGCTTCCTGCAAACTTGAACCACAAGATGGTGCAGAAGGCGCGCCTCGGCAAGAAACCCGTCCCCAGGCACACGCAAGACCTTATCCTTCAGGCGCTTAACATGCTGATGCGCGAAAAGGCCGTCGCCGAGGACAAGGCGGTGCGACAGTACAAGCGCGTGGAAATATTCCCGGTGGAACCGGAAGTGTGAGTTCCCCGATTCCACTTTTTTTATAATTTGGTTATATGCGACAGTACCTAGACCTACTTCAAGATATTATAGACAACGGCGTGGACCGTTCCGACCGTACCGGCACCGGCACCCGTTCCGTCTTTGGCCGTCAGACCCGTTTCGACCTGTCGAAGGGGTTCCCGTGCCTCACGACCAAGAAGCTTCATTTGCGTTCCATCATTCACGAACTGCTGTGGTTCTTGAAGGGTGATACGAATATCAAGTACCTGCACGACAACAAGGTGACCATCTGGGACGAATGGGCCGATGAGAACGGCGACCTTGGCCCGGTATACGGCCACCAGTGGCGCAGCTGGCCGACTCCCGATGGCGGCCATATCGACCAGATCCAGAACTTGATCAACAGCCTCAAGAACAATCCTGATTCTCGCCGTCACCTGGTGTGCGCATGGAACGTGGCCGAAGTCGACAAGATGGCCTTGCCGCCGTGCCATTGCCTGTTCCAGTTCTACGTGGGCGGCGTGGGTGCATCCGGCAAGCGCAAGCTCAGCTGCCAGCTCTACCAGCGCAGTGCCGACATGTTCCTCGGCGTGCCGTTCAATATCGCGTCGTACTCGCTGCTGACGATGATGCTTGCCCAGGTGTGCGGTTACGAGGCGGGCGAGTTCGTGCATACCTTTGGTGACCTGCACCTGTACAGCAACCACTTTGACCAGGCCCGCGAACAGCTGTCGCGCGAACCGCGCAAGCTCCCGACCATGAAGATGAATCCCGATGTGAAGGACCTTTTCGAATTCAAGTTCGAGGACTTCGAGCTCGTGGATTACGATCCGTGGCCGACCATCAAGGCGCCCATCGCGGTATAATGTTTTTCAGGACAGACAACTATGTTGATTTCCGCAATCGTCGCTGTTTCGAAGAATAACGTCATCGGTCGCGATGGACACCTGCCGTGGCACCTGTCCGCCGACCTCAAGCGTTTCAAGGCGATAACGACAGGGCACTCGATTGTCCTTGGCCGTAAGAACTACGATGACATCGGACGTCCGCTTCCGAACCGCACGAACTACGTGCTCTCGCGGAATACGGCGTTCGAGGCTCCGGGATGCACGGTGTGCCGGAGCCTCGGGGAGGCCTTGGACAAGGCCCGCGCCGCCGGAGAAACGGAGTGTTTCATCATCGGCGGCGCAGCCGTATACCGCGAGGCGATGCCGCTTGTGAACAAGCTTTACCTGACGCGCGTGCTTGCCGATGTCGAAGGTGACGTGCTGTTCCCCGAATGGGGAGACGGATGGCACAAGGTGAGCGAAGAGGCTTTCCCGGCCGACGAGAAGAACGATTTCGAGACCTTGTTCGAAGTCTGGGAGAGGTGATGCCATGCCGCAGGGTGCAGGTGGTTCTGGAAAAGTCAAGAAGATAGTCGCGAGGGCTTTGGTCGGAATCCTGTTGCTCGCCTTTGTGGCCTTCCTTATGCTGGTCCGCGAGAACGGCATGGCGCCTTCCGTAAACCATTTGAAATGTCAGGGGACTGCGCTCTACAAGGGAAAGACTTACGAGGTTCCTTCGATTTCTGCATACGAGCTGCCGGAGAATGCTTCCCTGGGCGATACCGTGGTGCTGAAATTCGACTTGCCGCGGAACATCGAACCGAGGACGGTGCTTCGCTTCAAGACGTACCACATGATGGTCGAGGTCGTTGACGACGGAAAAACCGTCTATTCCTACGGACGTGAAAAACTGGCGCAGGGGAGGATGGTCGGAAGCGGGTTCCACTATGTATCCCTCGATGCGCACGCATTGCAGAAACCGGTCGAAATCCGCTTTGTCTATGCTATCGGCAGGAATCAGGCCTCGTTCTCCGACTTTGACCTGATTCCCGAACCGTATGCCAACAGCGACTATGCGTCGAGCCATGTTCTCGCTTTGCTTGTCGGTGTGTTCCTTGTGCTGTTCGGGCTCCTGGCCGTGCTTATGGGCCTTGTCACGAGTTCCAATGGCGTCAACGGGTTCCGGTCGATGATGATCGGGCTTCTCTCGAGTTCGCTTGGAATGTGGACGCTGTGCTATATGAAGTTGTTCCAGGTGATTTCGTATAACTTTGCTCTCAATACGACGCTCGAGTATTTCAGTCTCTATTTCGCCCCGATTCCGTTTTTCCTGTTGTTGCTCAACATGAGAAACGGGAAAATCCAGATCTGGAAGCGGAACGCGACTATTGCGCTCGTTGTGGTCGAGTCGCTTTTCCTTCTGGTGACGACGGTACTCCATGCGTTCAATATTGTGCTGTACCCGATTTCCCTGCCGTTTTTCCATGGGTTCGTGGGCGTAGGCTTTGTGTTCCTCCTGGTTTCGGGCGTGCTGTATAGCCGGAAGATCGACTTGGCGGGCAAGGTTGTGACGATCGGCGTGTTCGTGTTCGGCTGCACGGTCCTGCTCGACCTTGTGCGTTACCATTTCTGCAGGCATTTCGTGATAGATCACTCGATCCTAGAAATGACCTGGCTCCCGTTTGGCGCCCTCCTGTTCGTGCTCTCCCTGGTGATGAGCTACCTCATCTACCTGTTCCAGCTGATGGAGGACAAGGCCGAGAGGGATGTTCTTTCGACGATGGCTTACGTGGATTCGCTGACGGGGCTTTTCAATCGTGCCAAGTGCCAGCAGATTTTCGGATTCCTCGACAAGTCGCCGGCAGACTATGCGATCGTGAGTATTGACATGAACGGGCTCAAGCTCGTAAACGACAAGCACGGCCACATGGCGGGCGATGCTTTGATCAAGGCGTTTGCGAATGTATTCAAGCAGTCGCTTGCGGGTGTCGGGACGGCTATCCGCATGGGCGGAGACGAGTTCCTCGCGATTGTCCGTTGCGAACATGTTGCGGAAGTGGATGCCTCGCTCGCAAAGCTTTTACAGTTGCAGAAGGAATGCAAGGAAGAACTGCCCATTCCGCTGGAAGCCGCCTATGGCGTGGCCTACCGCAGGGAATGTGGCGAGAACGCTACGGCGGAATCGGTTTACCATGAAGCCGACAAGCGCATGTACGACATGAAATCGCACATGAAGTCGAAACTGGTCCGCAAGTAATTAATCTGATTGCTTAGTTTGTCTGCAACATTTCGCGGGCAAGCTCAATCAGCGTCTGCACGCCGAATCCGGTTGCGCCGTATTCGGTGTACTTCCACTTCTTGGTCGTAAACGCGGTGCCAGCGATGTCCCAGTGCGCCCAGGCGGTGTTTTCGGGGACGAATTCCTGCAAGAAAAGCGCGGCGGCGATGGCGCCCGCATCGGAGCCCGTATTCTTGAGGTCGGCGAACTTGTCCTTGAGCGCATCGGCGTATTCTTCTTCGAGCGGCATGCTCCAGAACTTTTCGCAGCAGGCTTCGCCGCAGTTGATGACCTTGAGGGCGAGATCGTCGTCGTTGCTGAAGAATCCGGCGACGGCATAGCCGAGCGCGCGGACCATCGCTCCGGTGAGCGTGGCGAGGTCGACGATGTGGGTGGCACCGATGAGGCCCGCTTCGGCAAGCCCGTCGCTGAGTACGAGTCTGCCTTCGGCGTCCGTGTTGTCGACCATGACGGTCTTGCCGTTCTTTGCCTTGAAGATGTCGCCCGGAAGTACGGACTTGTTGCCGATGGCGTTTTCGGCGAGGCAGCAGACGGCGCTCACGTGGATCGGGAGCTTGAGTGTCGCGATGGCCTGGATGGCGGCGAGAGCTGTTGCCGCACCGCTCATGTCGCTGATCATCTCGGGCATGGATTTAGGCGGCTTGAGGCAGAGGCCGCCGGTGTCGAAGGTGAGTCCCTTGCCGACGATGACGAGGTGGTCCTTGGAAGTGCGCTTCGCGGGCTTGTAGTCGAGCGTCACCATGTACGGCTCGTGCGAGCTGCCCTTGCCGACGGTGACGTGGCCCATGAAGCCTTCCTTTGCAAGCTGCTTCATGTCGCGCTCCTTCACGGTGAGGCCCGGGGTGTACTTCGCGATGGTCTTCGCGTTCTCGACAAATTCGGCGGGGTAGAGGTCGGCGGCGCAGGTGTTGATAAGGTTCTTCGCAAGCACGATAGCCTTGTTCTCGACGGCGACTTCTTCGGCAATCTTCTTGAAGGAGGCCGCGTGTTCACCGGCGACAATCTCGTAGGCTACCTGGAAGTTTGGCTTCTGCTTGGTCTTGTAGGCGTCGAACTTGTATTCGGCGTAGTGGAGGCCGTGGAGGATGGCCTTGAACTGTTCGTCGGCGCAGTCGGCGAGCATGAGGCTCACGGTGCCAATCTGTTTTTTCATGGCGCGGCCAGCGAGGCGGTAGGCCGCCATGCGCAGGTGATCGAGTGCGGAGAGCCCGCGTTCCTTGGCGGCATCGACGAAAATGGTGTTGCTGCCGTCGATTTCCAGGAGTTCGAGGTCCTCGAACGGGCCGTCCTTCATTCCCTTGAGGACAGTTTCGACCTGGGCGTTACCCGCTTCGGTAAGCACCTTGGAAAACTGGACGGACTGCTTGACAAAAAAGAGGGCGTAGGCCTTGTTTTCGTTGGCCTTGACGGATTCGGTGGTGACGATGTTCAATTTCATACCCTTAAAGATAGCAATGTGCTGGTCTGCTAAATAAAAAAAATGCTATAATGTTAGAAGTAAGAACTTAAAATGGAGTGCAAGATGAATATCAAATTTTGCGTTGCCGCTGTTATCGCTCTATCCGCTGCCGTTTTTGCTGCGGAAGAAGTTGTTCCTGCCGAGGCCCCTGTTGCCGCTACGGAAGAGTCCGTTGCCGAAGAACAGGCTCCGGCTACATCCGCCCCGGCTGCAGTAGAAGCTGCAGCTCCTGCAGCGGAAGAACCTGCGGCTCCTCCTGCAGTTGCCGAGACTCCGGCCGAGCCTGTCCAGGAACCTGCTCCTGAAGCTGTCTCCAGCCCAGTTGTGGAAGGCGATGAAGTTCCGGCTCCGATGGCGGTGCGCGGTGTTCCTGCGGATGCACCTGCAGGCTACCCTTATGCGGAACAGCCGCAATCTGCTGCTGCACCTGCACGGCATAAGCTCGAACCTGTCCCGATGGCTTTTTCTGCGGGCGTTCAGGCTTTCGTGGGCATGAGCAACCTGTATGATAACAACTGGAGTCTGACCGAATCTTACGATGGTGCTGAGTGGAAGGCGGGCGCTTTTGTCTTGATTCCGCTGAACGAGTATACGATGGGCTTTAGGTTGGGCGCCTTCTACAGCCGCAGCGAAACGAGCGCTTCGTATGCGTATTCGAGTGACTACTCGAAGGAGGCTCACTTGAAGTTTAAACAGGATCGAGTCGACGTCCCGCTCCTGTTTGTCCTGAAACCCTCCTACTCTCGCTTTATGATTGATTTGGGAGCGCAGGTTTCGTTCCCGGTCCGCGACGTGTTCAAGTATTCCTACGAGAAGTCGAACGGAGAGCAGGTGAGCAAGAAGGCCGACATGATTGATTTGGACTATCGCGCCTCCATGGACTTTGCGCTGGTGTTTGGCTTCAGCATTCGGGCGAATCAATATATATCGTTTGACCTTCGCACCGATTGCGGATTCTCGAACTCTTACGAAGGAGTGCCTGGCTGGCGTATCAACGACCTGTCCCGGACCTCCCTGCTGCTGGGCCTTTCTATCTACGCATTCTAGTTATAGATTCTTGATTTTATGATTCTTCCGATTGTCGCTGTAGTCCTGGGATTGGGTGTCCTTGTATGGAGTGCAGACAAGTTTGTTGACGGTGCCGTGGGTATCGCCAAGTTCTGCGGCATGTCCACGCTGCTTATCGGCATGGTCATTGTCGGGTTCGGTACTTCCGCTCCGGAGATGGTCGTCTCGGCGATTTCCGCCATGCAGAATGCGCCTGAACTTGCTCTGGGTAACGCCTACGGGAGCAATATCGCAAATATCGCTCTCATCCTTGGCCTGACGGCAGTGATATCTCCCGTCATCGTGGTGCGCAAGGCGCTCAAGCGAGACCTTCCCGTGCTGCTTGCCGTAACCGCTCTCTCCATATACCTGGCTTCGGACGGCGCGATAAACCGTCTAGATGGAATTATCCTCCTGCTCGTGTTTGCGGGCGTGATGGCGTTCAACATCGTAAGCGAGATCCGCCAGAAGAAGGCGGAGGGCACCTCCGAAACTGAAGCGGATGAAGGCGAAAAGCTGTCGCTCGGGAAATCGGTATTCTGGCTCGTATTCGGGCTAGCGCTCCTGGTGGCTAGCTCGCGTGCTCTCGTGTGGGGCGCGGTCGAGATTGCGCGTGCGCTCGGCGTGAGCGACTTGCTGATCGGTCTTACGATTGTTGCCGTGGGCACGTCGCTTCCGGAACTGGCTAGCTCCATTGCGGCGGCACGTAAGGGTGAAAACGACCTCGCGTTCGGAAACATTATCGGCTCGAACTTGTTCAATACGCTGCTGGTCGTGGGAATCGCTTCGACTATCGCTCCGATGCATTCCTTCGAGCCGTCCGTATTCAACCGCGATATGCCGGTGATGGCCGTGTTGACGGCCCTGCTCCTGCTGTTCGGGCTTCCTGTTCGCAAGAAGCGCCTTGACGCAAGCGGTCACCGCATTGGCCGCATCAACCGCCTTGAAGGTGCGACGTTCCTCGCCATTTATATCGGCTATATCGGCGTCCTGATTGCGCAGACCACCGGAAAGATTTAATCTTAAAAATTGACGTTCCCGCTTAGACCGGCGGGAAGAACAGGTACGCGATAGCGATGGCCGAGAGGATTCCGACGGCATCGGATATCAGGGCGCAGGTGACGGCGTGACGGGTCTTCTTGATGCCCACGGAACCGAAATAGACCGCGATGATGTAGAACGTGGTGTCTGTCGCTCCCTGGAACATGCTGCTGAGGCGGCCCGCGAAGCTGTCCGCACCGAAGGTCTTCATGGCGTCGATCATCATGCCGCGGGCACCGCTTCCGCTCAGGGGCTTCATGAATGCGGTGGGGAGTGCGGGCACAATGTCGTTCCCGATGCCGAACAGTCCGAGCACCCACGAGATGCCGTTCATGAGCAAGTCCATTGCACCGCTCGCGCGGAACACGGCGACACCCACGAGGATGGCGACCAGGTTCGGGATAATCATTATGGCGGTATGGAAGCCGTCCTTCGCGCCTTCGACAAACGCTTCGTAGGCTTGCACCTTCCTGTACACCGCGAGCCCGAGGAATGCGACGATGATGCCGAATAGCACGATGCCGCTGATGAAGAGGCTCGTGGTGCCGATGGCTTCAGCGGTGAGGTGGCTGAAGTAGAACATGATGGCGATGACGCAGGCGGAAAGCCCGCCGAGCCATGCGACCGTCACGGGGTCTTTAAGTTTTACCTTCTGGAAAAAGCTGAGGGCGAAAATGCCCGCCATGGTGCTGAAGAACGTTGAGAGGAGAATGGGCAAGAAAACGTCGCTCGGGTTTGCCGCCCCCATCTGGGCGCGGTAAGTCATGATGCTCACCGGGATGAGCGTAAGGCCGCTCGCGTTCAGCACGAGGAACATGATCTGCGAGTTGCTCGCAACGGTCTTGTCTTCGTTCGGGTTCAAGTCCTGCAGTTGCTTCATCGCCTGCAGGCCCATCGGAGTGGCTGCGTTATCGAGACCGAGCATGTTTGCGCTGATGTTCATGAGCATCGTGCCTACGACCGGGTGATCCTTCGGGATTTCGGGGAAGAGCCTGCTGAACAGCGGGGAGACGATTTTTGCAAGAATCTGAACGGCACCAGCCTTCTCGCCAATCTTCATGATGCCGAGCCAGAGGGAAAGTATGCCCGTGAGGCCGATGGCGATTTCGAACGCGGTTTTCGACATGTCGAATGCGCCCATGATGGCCTTGTTGAAGATTTGGGTGTCGCCGAAGACGAGCCACTGTACCATGCACGCGACAAACGCGCCGAAGAAGAAGATGAGCCAGATAACGTTTAGGACCATAATTTAAATATAGGTTAAGAAATTTCTGCCGAAGCGAGCTCGCTGCCGTCGTCGAGCCGGTGGATGCTGAACTTGGCGGGGGAGGTGGCGGTCGCGCTCTCGTAGAGGGCGAAGGTCGGCGGGTTCCCGCCCTTGGGAAGGCTCGTGGAACCCGGATTTACGAGCAGTACGCCCTTGAAGTTTTTCTCGAGTTTCCAGATGTGCGTGTGCCCGTAGATATAGGCGTCGACGTTCGTTGCACTCAGTTCCAGGTCGTTCGGGGCAAGCGTGTGGAACGCATCGGCCGGGAAACATTCCGGCATGAAGATGTGTCCGTGGCTCAGGAAAAGCGTAGTGTTCGAATCCCTCACGACGGCGTATTCATCCTCGATGGGCATGTCGAGCATCATCAGGTCTACATCCGCATCGCAGTTGCCGCGGACCGCGACGATGCGCTCCTTGTAAGGAGCGAGCGCATCGACGACCCCCATGGGGCCGTGACCCGCGGGGAGCGGATTGCGCGGCCCGTGATAGAGCGTGTCGCCCAAGAGAAAAATCATGTCGCAGTTGAATTTTTCAAAAAAAGTAAGCGCTTGCCTTGCGGCGATGGCGGAACCGTGGATATCGGAGAGGATAAGTGCGCGCATCTTATTTCCTGTGCTGCTCGGCGGATTCAAATCTGATTCGCAGAGGCTTTAGTTTGTCTATTACGCTTCGGAGTTCTTTTGGCAGCGGGCAATCGAAAACCTTGCGCTCGCCCTTCCATTCGAATTCGAGACGGCAGCTGTGCAAAAATAGTCTGTGGAGCCCGAGAGTCTTTTTTGCCTCGCGGTTGAGCGCGAAGTCGCCGTAGCGGGAATCTCCCAGGAGCGGATGCCCGATGCTAGCAAAGTGGGCGCGGATCTGGTGCATGCGTCCGGTTTCGAGCTTGATTTTCACGAGGTCGTAGCCTTCGTAGTGCTGCTTGACGCGGTAGTGCGTGATAGCCTTCTGTGCGTCCTTGCCGGTTTCGCCGACCTTCATCTTGGAGCCTTTGGCCGCATCGGTACGGGTGAGGCTCTCGTCGATGGTGCCCTTTTCCTTTTTCAGGTTGCCCTTGACGAGCGCGAAATAGAACTTTTCCACTTCGTGTTCGCGGATCATGCGGGTAAAGTCGCGCAGCGTGTCGCCGTGGAGGGCTGCAATCAGCATACCCGATGTTTCCTGATCCAGGCGGTGCGCGATGGTGGGCTTGAAATCGAGGCCTTCGCGGCGGCCCCATTCCCACAGGTATTCCACGAGGCTTTCGCCGGGCCGCGTGCCGCTACCGGGCTGGCTTGCGAGTCCCGAGGGCTTGTTCACGATAACGTAATCTTCGGTCTGGATGACGATATCGAGGTCTTTTGCTCCCCAGCCTGCCTGCTTTTCGGCGGGGGAGAGAGCCTTGCCCCAGGTGGACTTGTTCTTCGCGAATCCGGAGTTGGATGTAGAGGCCGGCGATTGTTCCGTTTCTGTGGCTTGTGCCGCGGATTCATCGACGCTCTTGAAGTTCTCGTATATGCAGACGGTGTCGCCTTCGCTAAGCATCTGGTTCGCCTTGCCGATGACCCCGTTCACGCGGATTTTCTTCTTGCGGATGACGGCGAAGAATACGGAAAGCGATTCGTCGGGGAATGCCTTGCGGAGGAACCTGTCCAGTCGCATGTTGGCGAAGTTTCGGTCGATGATGCGCGTAATCATGGCAGAAAAAATAGAAAATGAAAAAACTATATTTATGGCATGCTCAACTGGGAAACTCTTCTATCTGCGACGCGCTATGGCCATCCGGCCGATCTCGACCCCAACAGGTCCAATTACCACCGCGACTACGACCGCATCGTTTTCTCGACGGCGTTCCGTCGTCTTGGGCGCAAGACGCAGGTGCATCCGTTCTCGGTGAACGACCATGTGCATAGCCGCCTCACGCACAGCATCGAGGTTTCGAGCGTGGGCCGCAGCCTTGCCATTACGGTTTTCCACCTTATCAAGAAATACCTGCCCAAGTACATTAACGAGTACCAGTTCGGCACCATCGTGCAGTCGGCGTGTCTCGCACACGATATCGGCAACCCGCCGTTCGGACATGCGGGGGAGGCCGCCATCCGCGAGTGGTTCCGCAAGAACCGCACCAGCGCTCCGCTCAAGGATTTGAGTGACAAGGAAATGGCGGACTTCGAGAACTTCGACGGCAACGCGCAGGGCCACCGCATCTTGAGCAAGCTCGAATATCACTTTTTGGATGGCGGCATGCGCCTTACGTATGCGACCATCGGATCGATGATCAAGTACCCGCAGCTCGCGAAGTTCGGATGCCCGACGAGCCTCTTCTCGACCGAGGCCGACCTTTACGGAATTACCGCCGAAACGCTTGGCCTGCCTTCGATTGAGCCTGGCAAGTGGGTTCGCCATCCGCTCGTCTACCTTGTGGAAGCTGCCGATGACATCTGCTATTCCATTCTCGATGTGGAAGATGCCATTGAACTTGGAATCCTCTCGTTTGCCGATGTGCGCGACATGTTCAGCTACCTCTGCGGCCCGAACGTGGATATCGACCGCGAATACGAGGAAAACGGCTGCAACTTCCGCGATTTCTTGAGCAGCATCCGTGGCAAGGCCATCCAGAACCTGATCGACGACGTGGCCGTGGTCTTCGTGAACCATTACGAAGAAATTATGGAAGGAAGGCTCAACAGCCACCTGATCAACCTTTCTAAATCCGACGTGATGTGGGGAATCCGCATCGCGAAACGTCTGGGTGTTGAACGCATCTACCCGGACCGCCGCAAGACGGAACTCGAAGTCGGTAGCTACACGACGCTTGCCACCGTGCTCGACGCCTTCATCAACGGCGTCTACGACTATAGGCTGAACGGCAAGAATTCTTACCGTGCCGACCGCATCGTGCGGCTTATCGGGCAGGCGAAAATCGGGCAGAGCGTGACGGCCGCCGAGGCCTATCACCAGGTGCTCGACTTCGTGACGGGCATGACGGACAACTACGCGACCTACCTGGCGCGCCAGATTGGCGGCCTTGCAATGGGCGTATAGGTGGAACCTTGAAGGTCTGGCTCTTCGATTACGACCTTACTTTGTACGGAGCGGAGGAACGCTGCGTTCTCGATTCACTGGACCACCGTATTTCGCTTTTTGTGCAGAAGACTGTCGGCGGGGATTTTGAATCCGCGCACAGGATCCGCACGGATTACCTGGAAAAGTTTGGGACGACGCTGGCGGGCCTCATGGCGATGAACGGAACCGACCCGGATGAATTCTTCGACTTTATCCACGAGCCGGAATACCTGATTTACCCGAAGAAGGCTCCCGAGAAACTCGCGCTGCTGCAGAGCCTTCAGGGCCCCCGCTACGTCTTTACCAACGGGCGGCACGACTGGAGCGAGGCGGGCATGGCCCACATGGGCATAGATTCCGCGATCGACGGCGTTTTCGACCTGAAACTGCTCGGCTGGGAAGGCAAGCCGCAGGTGAGCGCATACGAGAAGATGGAACGTTGGCTTGCGCGCGTGCTGCCGGAACGCGGGCTTTCGATGCCAGCGGACAAGCGCGAAATCATCCTTTTGGAAGATTCCCTGCGCAACCTGGAACCTGCGCACGCCCGCGGCTGGACGACCATTTTCGTGAACCCTTGTACAGAAACCCCGGACTGGGTGGATTTCCATATCCCGCATCTGATGAACCTGCGCGACCTGGATATCTGAACCTAACTTTTTGTATTTTATACCCCGATGAAACAACCCCTATTTTTTGCACTCTTCCTGACGCTCGGCCTTCTCTTTTCTTCGCTCGCGTGGTCTTTCCCGGCTCCGCAGGCGCGTAACGGCTTCAGCAACATGAACGTGACGACGGAGTATTCCGAACTTCTGAAGGAGAAGAATGCCCGTAACGATTCCCTACTCCCGGCCCTCGACGGCGACAAGGCCTTTGCCGAGGTGCTCCGTCTGAATCCGAACTTCTGGAGCCTCGGAAGCGCAATGGACAAGGAAGGCTCGCTCGTGACTAAACTCAACGCGCAGATTGTGTTCATCGACGGTATCCGCGAGGATCCGTTCTGCGAACTTTTGAAGGGTTCCAAGAACGATGCCTCCACATGGAACGTGCGTATCGGCGTGGACTTCGTTTCGGGCGGTTCCAACACGGTGCATATCCACGTGCAGCAGTGCCTCGACTACGTGCGCGACCAGCTGGGATATGCTATCAAGCAGGGTGACAAGATTGTCGTTATCCCGCCGAAGAAGGTGCTTGACAAGCTCCGCGAGAGCGAGATTCCCGATGCCATCGATCTCGACATGCAGCAGACGCTTCTGAAGGCGCACGAGGAGGTGGAACTCGACGGCAAGTGCCCGAAGAATATCGAAGCCTACATCATCTTGATGAACGTGTACAACCAGGTCAAGGACAAGAAGATGGATTACGTTGTCATCAATGACCAGTTGAACAAGAATCGCAACGGTGCGGGCCGCGTGCAGAGCTGCGCCTTTAGCCGCGAGTGGAACAAGCGCTACCAGGAAAGCGCGAGCTTCGAATGCGATATCGACCATGACCGCTGCCTGTACCGCCAGGAGAAAGACGGCAATTCTGAATGGAGTATCAACTACGAGCAGGATCGTTTCGAATACATTAACAAGAAGTTCCTGTTCTTCAACCGCAATCCCAAGAGCATCCACAAGGGCGGGACCATGCTCGACTTGCGCCTGATCCGCCTTTCTACCAAGCTCTACCTGGAAGCCTATATCAACTTGAAGGGCGAACCTGTGACGCTCGGGCTCATCATCGTGCCGGGAGACAAGACCATCGAGGATTACGACGACGGGGAAGACGAAGAAGAGGGCGTGATGATGGAATAGGGCGAATAGGGGGCTTTTTTCGGGAAAAAGCCGCTTTTGCCGGTCCATTCTGCATTTTTTATAGTATATTTACTACGAACAAGATTTTAAGGAGAATTTCATGAATTCCATTGTCAAGTTTTCTCTTGCTGCTGCGATTGCCGCGGCTCCCGCTCTCGCCGACGAGAACTTCGGCGGTATCGGCGTGACGATTTACCAGGTGCCTGCCGGCGTTTATGTTGCCGAGGTGATTCCGGGCGGCCCCGCCTCCGAAACGAAGATTGCTGCCGGTGACGTGATTGTCGCTGTCGACGGTGTTTCGCTGAAGGGTCAGAACATTGAGTTCTCCAAGAACCAGATCCGCGGCCAGGTGAACAAGCCGGTCGAACTGACTTACGTAAGCGGCGGGGATACGCTCTCTGCTGTCGTGCGCCGCACCGCCATGCTCGTGAAGGACTTTGATGCCGAGGCCGTTGCTGCCTGGTATGGCGACAAGAAGGAATTCAATGGTGCAGAACTTGAAACGTTTGCGAGTGGAACCGAGGCCGACAAGCAGCTCCTTGCCGTGCTCAGCCGTGGAACCCTGGTCGGTAACGGTGCCGAGAAGGTTTCTGCGAAGGATTTGAACGGCGTGTTTGTCGCGAAGGCCGAGGAAGTTGCTCCGAAGGCTTCGCCGAACAAGGCTGTGAAGTCTAACGGCGCCGTGCTGAAGGGCTTTACCCGCAACGCCATCTCCTTCACGCTCAAGACTGCCGGTACGACCGTCGTCAAGGTGAGCGGCCCGAACGGCGAAGAAGTCGCCTCTGTCCGTGTGGATAATGCTCCGGCCGGGTTCAACAGCGTTTCCTGGAATTCCGAGAACGTCCCGAGCGGCCGCTACATGGTAAGCATCGAACAGTCCTTCGGTGTTGCCGGCAAGTTCGCCGTACTCAAGTAAAAAACAGCTTAGCGGCCGCTCGTTTTTACGAGAGCCGCTCGCGATAGATTTCGATTTTGCAATCTTACTATCGCTCGCTTTTCGCAAATACCCCTGGTCCAAAGACCAGGGGCATTTTGCTCACGGGCCGCTACATGGTGAGCATCGAGCAGTCCTTTGGCGTTGCCGGCAAGTTCGCCGTACTTAAGTAGGACAAACTAACTGCAAACAGAAATTGTCCCCGCATCGTGCGGGGGCTTTTGTTTTAGGTGGTTGGCTAAAAAAACGGCATTTTTTGCAGGATATAATTCCTATATTTGCACCGACGTGATTTTTTCTAGAACCCATAGTCCGCTGTGGGCCGTTTTGCTGTTTGCAATCGCTGCCTTCAACGCTCCCGCCGTATTCGGCGAGGAGATGACGCGCTTTGAACTCGAAGTGCGCGAACAGGTCGAGGAAGACACGACCGAGGTGGACTGGATGAACGACACGACGGGAACGGATACCATCGAGTACCGAGCGGTAGACCTCATCTATGACGTGGATAGGGAAACGTTCAACCTGAACAACTCGGCTCAGCTCAAGTACCGTACCGCGACGCTCGATGCGGATACCATCTGGTTCGACCAGAAAAATTCAGTGCTTGCTGCGGGCGGCCAGCCGATACTCCGCGAAACGAAGAACCCTTCTCTTTCGGGCATGCGCCTCAAGTACAACATGAAGAGCCGCATCGGCGAAATCTATTATGCGACCACCTTCCAGGACAACCAGCAGCTGAACGGCATGGAGGTGCGAAGGCTTCCGGATTCGAGAATCCAGATTGCCCGTGGCGACTTCAGTACCTGTAACGATTCGACGCACCAGCACTTCTACTTTTATGGCCGCCGCATGGTGGTGAAACCCAAGGAAACCATTACGGCGAGGCCCGTGGTGCTGAATATCGCCGATGTGCCCGTGGCGGTGCTCCCGATGATCGTGGCGCCTCTCAAGAGCGGCCGCAAGTCGGGCCTCCTGACTCCCAAGTTCGGTGGAGACCAGGTGCAGGGTTACTACATGCGAAACATCGGCTTCTACTATGCGCCGAACGACTACTGGGATGCGACTATCTACGGCGACATCATCGAAGGCGAGGAGGCGCGGTTCGAAAAATCGACGCTTACGGGAGAGGTGCGCTACAAGAAGCGCGACCTGCTCGACGGAAGCCTCTCTTACAAGGCGTACCTGGAGGAGTTCGATTTCGGCAATAGCGATTATGACATCAAGTATACGCACAACCAGAACCTGACTCCCGATGCGAAACACAAGTTGACCGGTACGGGTTCTTTTGTGAGCAATACGAAGGTCCGTAGGGAAAACGCTCTCGATGCGGAGACGATTCTCGACCAGCAGGCGAACGCGACTCTTACGTATTCGGGCCGCTTCGGCACGAACAAGAACCTTACGGTGAGGGCGAGCCAGAACCACAACTTGCAGACCGACTACATCGAACGGCAGCTTCCCGACATTCAGTTCAACATGAGCGGTCCGCTGTTCACTTTCGAAACCGACGAGGACGAGGCTGCTGTCGACGACAAGTCTTTCCGTTATTACCTCCAGAAGCTGAACTACAACTTTACGAACCGCTTCAACTACAAGATGGTCCAGGCGCGTGACAGCCTCAACGACACGGACACCACGGCGAAGTATGTCGGTTATTCGGGTACATACTCACTCGATTATTCGGGTTCGCTTTTCAATGTCATCAACCTGACTCCGAGGGCGACCTGGAGTGGCTACTGGACGGGGCAGTCGTGGATTAATCCGGATGATTCCAGCAAGTACTGGAAGCGCCGTACGAGCCTCGACCCGGAACACGACACCTTCGGCGAGTTCGCGTACAACCACAACTACAGCCTTACCGCCGATACGAAACTCTACGGTATCTGGGTCCCGGAAATCGGGCGTTTTACGGGGCTTCGCCATATACTCTCTCCGAGCATCTCCTACACCTACGCGCCCGAGATCGACACGGTCAAGTACTTCGCTCCGCACCCGGACCTAGGACAGCGTCCGTTCCAGACGGAACAGCAGACAATCGGGTTCTCGCTCGGCAACGACCTCGACCTCAAGTACTTGAAGGTGGTGGGCCACAAGGCGGACACCACGAAGGGCGACACGGCGAAGGCGGTGGAGGACCAGTACGGCAACCGGAGACTCCTCACGACGCGTCATAGCGTTTCGTACAACTTTGCAGCGGATTCGCTCAACTTCTCCGATATCAATTCCTCGTTCGGTTTCCAGATCTTGCCGGATTACCTTTTCACCATCACGACGCGTCACAGCTTCTACCACAAGTACTCCATGGAACCGACGAAGGTGCAGGTGCCGGAACTCACTTACTGGGGTTACGAATTGAGCCGCAGTTTCAACTGGAGCGGAACGTTCAATGCGGGTCTCCCATCGCAGATGGGCAAGTACGAGATGCGCAAGTGGTCGCTGGGATTGACCTACCGCTATTCGTTCTCCAGCACGCGCGTCGGCAAGGACCTCTTTCAGGACAACGTAAACCACTCGACTTCGATTACGGCATCGTTCCAGCCGACGATAAACTGGCAAGTGTCTTACAGCACGCAGTACGACTATAACGAAGGCAAGTTCGTGACGCACCGGTTCACGTTCAACAGGGCGCTTCACTGCTGGCAACTTGATTTCACCTGGACTCCGACGGGACCTGCCGCGGGGTGGAGCTTCGCCATCTACGTGAGGGACCTGCCCGACATCAAGATCAATGCGGGGAGTACCGAATCGAGCAAGTAGGGGCTGGCAATAGGAACATGGCTATGGAAAAGACAAAGATTATTCTCGCGAGCGGATCTCCCAGGAGGCGCGAAATCCTGACCCAGATAGGGGTGGATTTTCGTGTGGTCGTTTCCAATGATGACGAAAAGCCGACATCGAGCGACCCGCTGGATTTTCCGCGCGAAAATGCGGCGGCAAAGGCCCTCGCGGTTTCGAAAAGGGCTCCCGGCGAGTATGTGCTCGGTTTCGATACCCTCGTTTTTCTGGATGGAATGCCCCTTGGCAAGCCCAGGGACCCGGAAAATGCGCTCGAAATGCTACAAAAACTGAACGGAAAATCTCACAAAGTTATTACGGGCGTTGCGATTGCGCGAAATTCGCAAGTCCTTGATACTCAACAAGAAGAAACAGAGGTCTTTTTCCGTGACTGCTCCTTACAGGAGCTGAAAGATTATGTAAATTCTAAAGACCCGATGGACAAGGCGGGCGCCTACGGAATCCAAACGCTGGGGGCGCGCCTTATCAAGTCGATTTCTGGATGTTATTACAACGTGGTTGGGTTGCCCGTGGCCCTCACGCTTGAAATGCTTACAAGGCTGAAGGTAAATGTATGAGTATGAGCCCTATAGAAGATAAACGCCCTGACGAACGCCTGGGAGCCTACCTTGCGCGTGCGCGTGAAGCGAAGGGCCTTTCCGTAGAGGAACTCGCTACTGTGACGAAGCTCACAGTAAAGAATATTGCACTCATCGAAAGTGGCGACTGGAAGGCTTTCCCGGTCGAGGCCTACCTCCGTGGCTACCTGCATTCGATTTGCGTAAAGCTGAATTTGGACCCCAAGCGGGTGCTGGACTACTATGCCGGCGAGGTCGGATCGAAGTATTCGAGTCTCCTTTCTCCGTCTCCGGCGAAGCCGGCGAAGGCCGCGGCTCCGGTCGACGAGGAACACAAGCCCCGCAGCAAGGCCGTTCCGGTAGTGGTGGTCCTGCTTGGACTGGCGTTTGTGGTCGGGACCCATTTCTTGAAGAACATGGACGATGGAACGGCGGTTCCCGAGATGAGGGATTCTTCCCAGGAAGCCGTTGTCGAACCTCCGGCTCCGGCTGAACCCCCGGCAGAAATGCCCGAAGGTGCCGAGGCTATTGCCCCGGATTCCGTGCAGGCGGATTCCGCGGTTGCTGCCGATACCTCCAAGATGAAGGTGACGCAGGAAGTCGTGGACGAGGCCGTGAAGAAATCGGACCTTCCCGCTTCTGCGACAATCTTTATTTCTTCGACTTCTGGCAAGGAAAATGCGGCCGAGAAGACGAACAAGACCCGCATCGAACTTGTCGGTTCGGGCGAGATGCGTTCCTGGATTGGAATCAAGCGCCACGAAGAAGACAACGCCTTTTTGAAGGAGGCGAATGTCGCCGAGAAGGGAACCCGCATGATCTACGAAGCGGACGATACTTTGTTTGTAGTCGTGGGTGAACCCCGTGCCATTTCGAAGATGCTCTTGAACGGGAAGGAGGTTCCGCTTCCTGAAATGAAGTTTGGCCGCGTGGCGCGCTTCCGCGTGTTCGCCGGCGAAATCGTGAAGACGAAGGGAGGCCGCTGATGCGCAGTGCGAAGATTGAACGCAAGACGGGCGAGACCGACATCTCGCTTGCACTTGAACTGGACAACAGTGCTCCGGGCAAGATTAATTCCGGAAACGCCTTCCTCGACCACATGCTTAATTTGTTCCAAGTGCATGGCGGTTTCCACCTGGACCTCGCCTGCAAGGGCGATGTCGAGGTCGATATGCACCACAGCATGGAAGATATCGCGATTGTCCTTGGACAGGCGCTCGTGGAATGCCTTGGTGACAAGAAAGGAATCGAACGCTACGGCTTCTATTTTGTGCCGATGGACGAGGCCCTCTCGCGCGTGTGCATCGACTTCAGCAACCGCATCGGATTCGTGTGGAACGTGAAGCTTCCGGCCGCGATGGCTGGCGGTATCGAGGCCTCCATGTTCGAGCACTTCTTCAAGAGCCTTGCCGAGAATGCCCGCATGAACCTGCACGTGGAACTCTTCTACGGAAACGACAACCACCACTGCCTCGAAAGCATCTTCAAGGCGTTTGCGCGTGCGGTGGCGATGGCCGTTGCCCCGAGCCGCAATGTGAAGGGAATCCCCAGCAGCAAGGGCGTTTTATAATAGTTATCGCACCGCTAGGTGCCCCGCGAGAAACATGTTTCGAGCGTCGGGAGGGTCTTAGGGAGGGCTGAGCCCTCCCTTGTCTTATAACTTAGGGACTTTGACTTTATCCCCGGCGTTCAGCTTTTCGAGGTTGAGGCCGGGGTTTATTGTTTGCAATGCGGACTGCACGAAGAAGCGGGGGAGCGTGAGCGAACCTGCACCGTAGGTCCGCTTGAGGAACGAGGTCAGGTCCTCGTCGTTTGCGGTCACGATCCTGTAGAGGCTCGCGTTGTTCGGGTCGGACTGGAGGGCGGACATGGCCCTCACGAACTTGTCGCCGAAGGCTTCGGCCTTCTTGCCGGAGGGCTCGCCGCCTTGCTGCGTTGTGCCCTTGGCGTGAGCTTCCTGGAATTTCTGTACGTTCTTCGCCGCGTCCTTCTTGCTTTCCTTTTTGCCGGTGACGGAGGGCGGGAGGTTGAAGACGGGCGCCTTGCGCGAGTTGAGCGAGAGGTTCACGTCCTTTTTCTCGTCGGCGGATTTCTTGACGGGCTCGAGCGCGAGGATGGAGTCGAGCGAGTTTACGTAGATGCTGTCGGGCCACTCGATAAGCGGCATTTTCTGGTCAATTACGATGATGGTCGCCTTGGGCGGTTCGCTTTCGCATGCGGAAATGGTAAGGGCAATAAACAGGGCGGAAATTGCGAAAAACAGTCTGTAGCGTGTGTTCATGTTCCCAAAAATACCATTTCCCTTGCCAAATGGCCGAAATTCTTCTAAATTTAGGCTCTCAAAATCAACTACTTCAATAGGAAGTTTAAAATGAAAGAAGGTATCCACCCTAACTATCAACCGGTCGTGTTCGTCGATGCGAATACGGGTAAAGAATACATCACCCGCTCCACGAAGTCTTCCGCCGAAAAGAAGACTATCGATGGTGTTGAACATAGCGTGATTTCCCTGGAAATCACGGCTGATACCCATCCGTTCTGGACGGGCAAGCAGCATCGCGTGGATACGGCTGGCCGTATCGACCGCTTCAACAAGCGTTTCGCTGGCAACATCACGGGCGCAAAGCGCAAGACCCGCAAGGCTGTGCCCGCCAAGGCCGAAGAAGAAGCTTAATTTTAGGCTATTCTCGATGCCCTCCTCACTGCGGGGGGCATTTTTTTTTAAATTCATTTCGGTTTTTAACACAAGGAATAAAAGATGAAGAAACAACTTATCTCTGCATGTGCCTTCGCACTCGTTGCCATGGCCATGACTGCTTGCGACAAGACTGGTACTATCGAAGGTGTCGTGCTCGACCCGTTCACCGAACAGCCGGTCCCGGTGCCGACGGTATGGATGGACTCTACCATTTACACCACGACCAAGGAAAAGTACCCGTTCAAGGAAGAACTCAAGAATGGTGAATTCAAGTTCCAGAAGGTCCCCGTTGGCAGCTACCGCATTCTCGCCGGCCGCTCCAAGTATGTCAAGAGCCGCAACTCGATCGAGACGAGCGAAGCCGAGCCGAACCTCAAGCTCAAGCTCTACATCTACAGCGACCAGGTGAACCCGGGTCTCTACAAGACTGGCGAAAAGGCCGTGACCAAGATTAACAACGAATGGGTGCTCTTCTCTACCCAGTGCAACGAGTCTATCGCCGGCTACCGCCTCGAAATGCCGCAGGCTACCGATGGTGCCAAGATGCCTCCTGCTCCGAAGAAGGAAGACAAGAAGGGCAAGAAGGGTAAGAAGGGCAAGAAGGCTGCCGCTCCGGCCGCTGCTCCGGCTTCCAAGATGATCTCCCTTCCGGCTCCGCTCGTTGTCGGAAACCAGATCAACGTCCTCTTCGTGAACGCGAACTCCGTTTCTTCTCCGCTCGTCGCGAAGACCTTCGCTGCGGTTGAAGAAAATGTCTCTGCCCACAAGGACTGCAAGGGCTTCGACGCAAACGACAAGAAGGGCATCTTCGTAGACAAGAGCAAGTCCACGGACCTCCAGGTGACCTACGTTGCCGAAAACCTCTTCCGCATCACGGGTACGCTCCCGCAGGGCAAGCAGATCATCCAGCTTTCCCAGGACGGCAAGACGGTCCAGACCTACTACTTCGAGGTCAAGTAAGTCGGTCCTGACGTAATCGCGTCTAGAGTCTTATAAGACGGCATCCATTCGGGTGCCGTTTTTTTTTGTTTTCAAATTGGATAATTGCCCTCTAATTTGGAATAAATCCAGTTGGCATAACTTTTTGTAAAAATCGGAATCGAGAATTTTTGCGCTTAACCCTCGGCGGCCCCTTATTTTTCGGGTTTTCCGCAATGGCGCATGAGTTTACATTCAAAGCCATGAATTTTTGTTTACGCGCCGGCACGCAACCGGCGCCTTTTTTCTTTATAGTTTAGGATTGTGTGGAAGAAACGATAATCCTGGTTTTGAACAAAGGAACGGAATCGGGACGGATGTTTGAATAAATTAATTCCTTTGATTGTAGTCTAAAAAATCCTGACATTCGCTGTACTGAGCAACGGGCTTTCCCTTTAAGCCCCGTTCCGGAAAATTGCTTTTTGCAAATTTGAAGGCCTTGACCGCAAGGCTATAGCCCCCTTTTTACCCCCATAAACAACAAACAATCAATTCCCTCGAAAGAGGGAGGAGGATAAAATCATGAAAACGACAAAACAGACCACAGAAGAGTTCGTGGCATCGCTCCTGCCGGATTCCGACAAGAAGATGGGCACCATCACGGGAGCCTCGCTCCTGGTTGCATTGGCGCTCTGCTTCTGGGCGATGACCTACGAACAAATTATTGACGACGTCATCTTCGAGAAATCGGGGCTTGACGATCTCAAGGCCACCGTGAGCATCGACGAAAAGAAACCGGAAAAGAAAGAAGAAAAGAAACAGGAGAAGAAGCCAGACAGGATGACAAAACGCGATACAAAATCCACGGGCGGGGGCAAGCCCAAGGGTGCCGGGAAACCGAACGTTCCCGAATCCAGGGGCGTGCTCAAGGAACTCGCGTCGATGACGAAGAGCGCGACGGCTTCGGCGTACACCCTGTTGAACGACCAGAAGTTCGCGAAGGATATCGACAAGATTATCCGGAATGCGAACGTGTTGCGCAATTCGGGCAAGACGCAGATTGGCGAGAGGCGCGGCAAGGTGGACGGCGGCTTCAACGAAGGTGTCGCTTCGGGCAATGGCGGCGGGATTGATGGCGATCTCAGGAACCTCTTCGGGGCACCTGGGGGCGGCTTCAATAACAAGGCGATGAAGGGCAACATGAAGACGCCTTCCGTGCGCGATATCGACATGGGTTCCGGCGGCGGGTCGCGTTCCGCTGCCGATATCATGAAGGTAGTGCGCCAGAGGACTCCGGGGCTTCGCCACATATACAATAAGCACCTGAAGAAGGTCCCTGGCTTGGAAGGCAAGGTGACGCTCAAGTTCACGATTGCCCCGGGCGGCGAGGTTATCGCCATCTCGATTGCCTCTTCCACCACGGGCCACGGCGAATTCGACAACGACATCAAGAATGCAGTCGGTCGCTGGACTTTCAACAAGGTCAAGTCGGGAAACACCACCGTGACGATCCCCTTCACGTTCACGGAATAGGACTTTGAAATCCCGTAAATGATACCATTCCGGTGGCTAGCAGCTGCCGGAATTCCTTTTTTGCCTTGTGGAATAGGCCTCCGCTTTTGTGGATGCTGAAAAATTATATAGATTATCTGAAAAAAATTTCTGGTAGAGGTTAGGTTATGCTAAAAGCGAAAGATGGACTTTCTTTTGTTGTTGCGGCAGTTTCCGTTCTGCTGCTTGTCGCCTGCGGCGATGACGATAGCGATTTTGCGACTCGCCCGTCGGATGGTTCGTCTTCCAGCGTCACACCGAAGTCGAGCGATAGCGAGACAAGTGTGTCCACTGGAACCATGACAGATTCCCGCGATGGCCAGACGTACAAGACGGTCACCATCGGCACTCAGACTTGGATGGCGGAGAACCTCAACTACGCATACACTGGTGTACCCTTTAAAGTTTATAGCTATACCTCTGATTCCACCAGTTGGTGCTACGAAGACGGGGAAAGCAACTGCGCCAAGTACGGACGCTTTTACACTTGGGCTGCAGCGATGGACAGCGTGGGAACATGGTCTACGAACGGCAAGGGCTGCGGCTATAAGAAGACATGCTCTCCGACTTATCCTGTTCGCGGTGTTTGCCCAGAGGGCTGGCATTTGCCAACAATAGAGGAATTCGAAACTTTGTTCACTGCAGTCGGCGGTCAATCAACCGCAGGCAAGGTGCTCAAGTCCACATCCGGATGGAATAGTGGTGGCAATGGCTCGGATGCCTTCGCCTTCTCCGCGCTCCCTGCCGGCCACAGGGACTACTACGGGAATTACAACAGCGAGGGCGACTACGCGCACTTCTGGAGTTCTACAGAGAGCAATAGCGACGACGCGTACAGCATGTACTTGTTCTATAGCGTCGGCGATGCGTGCCTGGACTACGACGGCAAGTTCACCGGGTTTTCTGTTCGTTGCCTCAAAGACTAGTAGTGAGGCGAGTGCAGCGCAGAAATGTTTGCATTTCTGCATTGCCGAGCAGAGCAGCGAGGGACTCCGTAGGAGTCCCCTCACAAGCCGGGTGAAGCGGCCCCTTTTCAATTTTTTTTGAGCGGGTCCCTGTTCTTGCGTTTGTTTCTCCTTTTTGCTATATTCTCACGCGGAACAAAATGGAGAAATTGAAATGACCGATCCGCGTATTACGAAACTTGCAGAAAATCTGATTAACAACGCGCTAGCCCTGAAGGCGGGCGAGAATATCCTTATCGAAACCACCGACACGCCCGACGAAGTCTCTACCGAGCTCATCAAGGCTGTCGAGAAGGTGGGCGGAAACGCCTTCGTGCGCAATTCCAAGAGCCGTGTGCGTCGCCAGATGCTTCTTTCCGCAAGCGAAGCCCAGATGAAGGTCGAGGCCGAACTTGCCCTTGCCGAAATGAAGAAGATGCAGGCCTACATCGCCATCCGCGGGGCCGACAACTTTATGGAAAATTGCGACGTGAGCGACGAGAAGATGCTCATGTACCGCAAGATGACTAAGGAAACGCTCGACTACCGCGTGAACAAGACGCGCTGGTGTGTACTCCGCTGGCCGAACGCCTCCATGGCGCAGGGCGCGAAGATGAGTACCGAGGCGTTCGAGGACTTCTACTTCCGGGCTTGCCTCGCGGACTACCCGCGCATGGCGAAGGCTGCCGAAAACCTCGTGAACCTCATGAACCGTACCGACAAGGTGCGACTTGTGGCAAACGGCACCGACATCACGTTCAGCATCAAGGATATCCCCGCGATTCCGTGCTGCGGCAACATGAACATCCCGGACGGCGAGGTCTATACCGCACCGGTGCGTGGCAGCATCAACGGCATAATCCACTACAATACGCCCACGCTTTACGAGGGCAAGCAGTTCAGCAACATCCGCCTGGAATTCAAGGACGGGAAGATTGTGAACGCTACCTGCGAAACGGGCGACAATGCGCAGCTCAACGCCATTCTCGATACTGACGAGGGTGCTCGCTACGTGGGCGAGTTCGCCATCGGTTTCAACCCGTTCGTGAATGCGCCGATGTGCGACATCCTCTTCGACGAGAAGATTGCGGGCTCCATCCACTTTACGCCGGGCATGTGCTACGAGGAAGCCCCGAACGGCAACAACTCCGCCATCCACTGGGACCTGGTGCTCATCATGCGTCCGGAATACGGCGGCGGCGAAATCTGGTTCGACGACAAGCTCATCCGCAAGGACGGCCTGTTCGTGATTGACGAACTCAAGTGTCTGAACCCGGACCAGCTCGGGAAATAATTGCTAGAATCAAAAAAACCGTCCTTTGCGGGACGGCTTTTAGTATTAGCGTATGGATCCTATCAGTCGCGTTCTCGCCCTTGGCTCGAACGCTCCTTCCAGGATGACATAGGGAAGATTACATCTTCAACAGAATTTCACCGATCTGCACGGCGTTGAGAGCAGCGCCCTTGCGGATCTGGTCACCGGTGAGCCACAGCGTA